>Ga0310695_10000153_pt1 | contig 182201 bp, 154 predicted proteins | sample RumenRJG_04DNA_FD_203882 | JGI IMG/M metagenome (GOLD analysis project Ga0310695, IMG submission 203882) | Bovine rumen microbial communities from Lethbridge, Alberta, Canada - RJG_04 (v2) (version 2) | ecosystem: Host-associated > Mammals > Digestive system > Stomach > Rumen | place: Canada... | reverse complement strand
CAGTAGATCTTTGTATCCGGTGATAATGCTGCCAGATTCTTAACATAAACGAAATTCTCCGGTGCAAGAGCCGCATATATCTCGTCGACCTTAAAGCCCATGCGCACAAGACTTAATGCGAGTTCAAACGCATTGGCATTTGTGCATTCGCCGACATTGAACTTAAGGCCGGGATATGCCTGCTTTAATCTTGCGATCGCTTCATCGGCTTCAGCCTTTTCGTATGTATCATCAATATCGATCCCCGTAACGCTTGCAAGAGCCTTATACTGTGATCTGATCTTATCAGTCGAATAGACTCTCGTAAGTTCGATATAGGGGATATTAAGTCTCTTGTTCATATCCTCGGCGGCAGCTCTTGCTTCCGGATCTATCACGAGGTTGAAGTTAGCAGAGGCCATCTTAAGGAACTCCTCATACGTGCCGCATGTGGAGATCTGCCTTATGTTCCTGATTCCCGCAAGCTCCAGGTATGTCTTAAGCTCAGTGTTTTCGAGAGGGGCAAAACCTCCGATGATATTTACCGATCTTGCATCCTTTTCCATCGGTTCAAGAAGAGAATAGATCGTCTGTCTTACATGTACCATTGGAGGACGTCTGCCTTCTCTTGTAAGTGCATACATATAGCACGGGCGCACCTTAACGCCTGCGAAATCACTCCCTGCCAGATACTCCTCAGCCTTCCTGCAGACTCTGTCCATATCGGTTCCGAGAAGCGCATCAACACATGTGATGCATATCATTACGGCCTTCGGGATCTTCCTGCCGTTATCTCTTAAGAATTCCAGGACTTCCCTGACCGCGTCAGGTATCTTATTTAAATGCCTGCCTGTTACAAGATCCGGTTCTGTCATCTCAAGATAGAAGAACCTGTTCTTGTATTCCGGCATCGAAGATATAAGCGATGTGTTGCGGCCGCAGCATCCCGGAGCGACTATGAGCATTACCGATTCAGGAACGCTCAGGCCTGCCCTCTTAACGCCGAAGCCTTCGGCTCCCGGAGAGTTATACGCAAGTGTCGCAGGAGAGCTGTACACGAGATTATTGCCGGACAGGAGTTCTGCCGGGATGTTGTCTTTCCCGCGTTCCAAAACTTCACTGGCCGTATAAAATATAGCTTCGCGCTTCATAAGACTCATCCTTCCAAAAGCGTCTTCGCAAGATCCGTGAATCTTTGTGCCGCCTCGGAATCCTTTGCACCTTCGACGACGGTCATGCCCCTATCCTCGCAAAGCGTGATGTCATCGCTTCTCGGGATAACGGCAACGATATCAACGCCCTTTTGTGCAGCAAACTCCTTAACCTTCTCATCTTCACCCGGAACATTGCGCTTGTTGAGGATTATTCCTCTGACATTTGCATAGCCCCTGTCCTCGAAATTCCTTACCGCCTGGCAGATGTTGTTGGCTGCATAAAGAGCCATCTTCTCGCCTGAGGTAACGATGAGGACCTGCTCCGCATAGCCCTCTCTTATGGGCGCGGCAAAACCACCGCATACAACATCGCCGAGAACGTCATACAAAACGACGTCCGGCTTGTATTCTTCGAAAAGTCCTAACTCGTCCAGGAGGTTAAACGTTGCAATGATGCCTCTGCCTGCACATCCGAGGCCCGGTGTGGGGCCGCCTGTCTCAATGCAGAGCACGCCTCCGAAACCCTCCTGGGATATTTCCTTTGCTGATTTGGGGTCGGTTCCGTCCTTTAATATCTCGATGACGGGAGTCAGGGGCTTTCCGCCCAGAAGGTTGATCGTGGAATCCGCCTTGGGATCACATCCGATCTGAATGACACGCTTGCCCATGCTTGCAAAAGCTGCAGACAGGTTCGATGTGACTGTCGACTTGCCTATTCCGCCCTTGCCGTAAATCGCGATCTTAAGCATAAAAAAACTCCTCTATCATCTGATGTCTGACGATAAAGAAGCCCAATACGCACATGTCTTGCATGCTATATTCAAAGACTATTCCCGCTTGGAACCAACCTTGCCGTCAGAGTCATTAATCTATACAGTTGTTGCACACGGGAGACAGGTATAAAAGCTGATCTCCTGTGTAGCTTAAGCATATCACTTACGGACCTGATTAGCCATCAGGTCCTTACATTAAATTATAAAACGGTAACTTTTATGTCTGTTAGAAATAAAACCCCGCATCCTGAGGAATCTTTCCTGCCTGCGGGGTGTTTTTGCATGTTTATGTTTTTGCCGTTACTTGGTCTTTTCGCTTCCTCAGATCGATAACCGTAAAGATGACCGCAAATGCAAAAAGCAATATGCTGATGATCTGCGACGTGGAAAGACCGAACAGGAAGCCTCGGATCTCATCGCCTCTGAAGAATTCATCAATGAATCTGATGACCGGATATGTAAAGAAATACACGATAAGAAGGCGCTTGGGAAACTTGTTTTTCTTATATAAGAATAACAGTACCCAGAAAAGGATAAAATTGCATCCGGCCTCGATAAGCTGGATCGGCAGTCTGTTAACATCATTAATGGCCGGATAAAGCGTATTGTTATGAACGGTAAAACCATATTTGCACTCCACGCCAAAGCAGCAGCCGCCAAAAAAACACCCTATTCTTCCGAATGTGTGAAACAGCGGGATTACGATGGCGACACCATCAAACATCACGTCTCCCCTGAAATATTTCTGAGAAACCTTATTCGCGATCAGAAGCGCAATGAGGCCTCCGATAAGTCCGCCATAGAATACCATTCCACCTAGATAATTTCCGAACAAAACCTTCATGAATTCAATAAAGTTGTATTCGCTCATGCGCTTGAACAGATCGATAATCTTGGTCGTATTGGTAATACCGTAGACTATGTGGGATCCTATTACGGCTCCGGCTGCGAAAAACAGACCCGTCATGGCTACATCTTCCAGGTAGACTTCCTTTTTTCTTAAGATCAGCAGGAAGACAATACCGGTAACGATAATGCCGATGCCCACCATTATCCCGTAGGTTCCTATTGTTCTTCCGAATATATCAACAAATGGATACATAAATGTCCCTTTATAAAAAAGGCAGTTGCTTAAAAATAAGCAACTGTCTTCTTTTTAATAGTTATCAGTTTTTTGTCATCAGCCCATAGAGGAAGCTGCAGCGCAAGCTACACAAGCGATGCAAAGACCACATGCGAAGAACAAGATTGCACTCTCAACTGTACCAACGATAGATGTGATAAGACCGATTGTAGCAAGAACCTGCTTCTCACCAGCGGCCTTAGCTTCTTTTCTTGCGCCTGAAGACTTGATGATACCGATGATACCAACAACGATAGCTGCCAATGTAGCGACAATGATAACGATGCCAGCTGACATAGAACCGCTGTTAGTAGATGTATCCATTGCATTCGTGATTGTAGAACCGATATTCGGAATTACGAGCGAAGCAATACCTAAAATTAATGCTGTAATCTGCTTGTTTTTTGTAGTTTCCATAGAACCCTCCTTATTTTTACGCATAAAATGCGTGCACTGCTGAAATTATTGCATTTATTATCACAAAAGTAAATGTCTAATCCATTTGATATTTTACAATTTGCAATCGCCAAAAAAGCAGATTTTTCAGTGCTTTGCGTATTTCCTTTTGTTGGTAATAGTATTTAACAATTACAGCTTGCTTTGATAAAATCGCTTTTGGATAAGGATTATGCTTCACACATATTCCTGGATAATATAAGTTTTGGAGGGTCATTAACATGGCAGAAAACACACCTGTACAGGAACAGTCTAAGGGCAAGTCAATCGCTTGCATGGTATGCGGTATTGCTTCTATCGTTCTTTGCGAAGTATACGGTTTCGGTCTCATCCCCGCTATCGTAAGCCTCGTTCTCGGATCACAGTGCAAGAAGGAAGGCGTTCAGAACACATTCACAAAAGTCGGTAAGATCACCGGTATCATCGGTCTTATCCTCTCTATCGTTGTCGGCGCTATCATGATCATCGCCGTTGCACTTGTCGGTGCTGCAGGTATCGCTGCTAACCGCTGATACAATCCTGAAGCAAATATTAAGATAGCCGTCTCGATAAGAGGCGGCTATCTTGCTTTTATTTTTTCGTTCGCGCGAATCCTCAGTTAAGGATTTGTTGCCTTCTGGGCGGACAAAAAGAGCAACACAGAGAGCAACATGGCCAATGTTGCCTTTTTTGTTGCCTTCTGGGCGGACACAGAGAGCAACTTTTCGAGCAACATGGCCGATAAACCTTGTCGACAAAAATGTAGACACTTCAAAGGCGGTTTTGTCTTCAATTTTGTCTATGAGAGCTGAATCGACAAGAATGCAGACACTTCAGGGGTGTTTTTGTCGACATTTCCGTCGACAGCAAAATCGTTTATTGATCTTTCTTTCCCGTGCGCGAAAAAAAGCAGTATCAGTCTACAACACCGCCTTTATTATTTCCCCGCTCACTGTCTGAGAGGAATGTATCCGCTTTTTTCTACAATCTGCTGTCCTTCAGGTGAAAGCATAAAGTCGATCGCCTTCTTCACATTCTCGTTCGTCTCGCCTTTGCGGTATACCGCATAGATATTGCCGGCAACAGGATATGAACCGTCGGCGATGGTCTCCGGCGTAGGCTCGATCCCGTTGATCGTAAGGATCTTGACGCCGCCCTCGCCCAACATTCCTGTTACGTAGTATCTGAACGAGAATCCGATTGGACTTCCGAACAGGGCCGTGTAATCAGGCTTGATCGGAATGTCGCCCATGATCTTTTCGAGCGCGGTCTGTGAACCGCTGTTCTTATTTCTTCTCATGGCGGCGATCGGAATGTTCCTGCCACCGAGCTCTTTCCAGTTCGTGATCTCTCCCGAATAGATGCCTCTTATCTGATCGATCGTGATGTTATCTACCGGATTGCCGGCATTTACAATAAACACGAATGCATCAGATCCGACCGGCACGAGTTCTAACTCAACACCGTTATCTTTTGCGTACTGAAGCTGTTCATCCGAAGGCGCCGCGCATATGATTATGTCCGCATTGCCGTCAACGATGTCCTTGTATGCGCCCCTTGTGTTCGTATAGTGCATCGCACTTGCAGCATCGTAAGTCTCACCGTTATATATGACGGAACTCTCGGGATAGATGCTCTCGACAAATCCCGCATATACCGGCAGGAGTGCTGCCGCGCCGTCTATCACCGGAATATCGCCTTCGAGCTTGTCAGCGTCTTTGACGGAGAATACATTTTCGCTCCCTGTGAAAGGAACATAGTTCCCGACTTCAACACTCATCTTCTGCATGCCGGGAGAGTGATGACTTATTACTCGCTTTATGAAGAGCCGGTATATTCCGATATCAAGTCCGGCAAACAGCACAATTACCAAGGCGATAACGCCAAGCTGCTTTGCTAATTTCTTCTTGTCCATTTATATCATCCCCAATTTGCGATCATCTCAACGATCGATATTTCTTTCCAAAGATTGTAGCCGTGGATCATAAGGCCGACGGTGACACCGATACCGATGACCATTATGATGGCCAGTATCGCGATAAACGTCTTGTCTTTCATACCGGGTACCTCACATGTGCGCTATTGCTGCCGCAAGCAAGAGCATGAGCAGCACTTCACATAAGGTCAGTACCGCGAAAACTGCAGAGAGCACGATAAAAACGATCATCGGTGCCTTCTTGCCACCATGTTTCTTTACCTTTACGCCCTGTACGATGGCCAGGATCAGGAAGACGACGAAGAGCAACGGCAAAAAGCCGAACAAAGCAAAACTTGCGAGATCATTCAGAAACCTCTCCAGTGAGTAAGCTGCCATCATAAATGCTGATACGATTTCCATTGTTATTCCTCCCATATTTAAATCTATTAACATCAAGCGATCACATATGAGCGATCCCTGCTGCAAACCAGATCAATAATAATACCTCTGAGACTGTATATACTAAGGCTACACCGCTGACGATGCTGTAAGCCACAGCCTTGCCCTTGCCTTCCGTTCCCTTTTTATATTTGCGTATGTGGATCAGAGCGTTGATCAGGAAAACGACAAAGATGACAGGCGGGGCTATGCTCGACACTCCTGAGATCAGATACATTAGATTATCAAACATGATTACCTCCCCAGTGAATCCCTGTATTCTTCAACTTCTTCCCTGCTGAACGATGAGATCAGCCTGCAGTCATCCTTATCAAGGAGCCTGTAATGGCCGGTGACATAATTCTGCTGAAGTCTTATCCCGTCCTTCTCATCTATCACCCGCCACCAGACTCTACCGCCCATCGTCGGCGGATATTGTATATGGCGGTCCTCAAACGCCAGCGCGTGTATCACGTCGCCCGCATCGCCGCCCGTAATCCCCTGCAGCACCTCGCTCTTCTCGAAAACAGTAGCCACGGCGATAACCTCAGTCCAGGACAGCTCGCGCCTTCCCTTCTCGGTCTCAACGAGAGTCTTTTTGGAGATCCCAAGCATCTCGCTCATCGCTTCCTGAGTTATTCCGTACTCAGTCCTGATGAGCTTTAACTTGCTGCTTACTGTCTTTATGAACTCTTCGCGTTTCATAAGGTGCCTTTCTTATTTGTGCGGTTTGTTCCTTGGTGTATTTTTACACTTTTTGTGTGAATTTGCAAATCTGCATCCGCCTTTTTCAGGCTAAACTTCCGTCTTACCCTGAAATCCACCCTGAACAATCATCGAAAAACAATAAAAATTCAGGCTAAACTTCAGTGTTACCCTGAAATCCAGCCTGAACAATGATAATACGTCTGAACCGGCTCACGATTCCTGCAGATCACACCACTCGAGCTTCAGCGCTCCAAATCAACGCATCATCAGGAATCAAATTGTCATAAGCAGCCAGAACTTCATTAACAAAATATTCTTCATCAAAGTTCTGCTTATCATACAAAAACACATATATTACTTCCCTTCCTGGTCTATATGCCTCTTTGGAGAAGCCATAAATTTTCTTGGCGGTCTTATAGAAATAGTCGATTTTGTCAGCCATTCCATATATTTCAAGATACGCGCACCGGTCAATCTCATAGAAATTAATAAGGCAATCCGGATTAATTGTTTCGTCTATCTCCTTCAGATAGATTTCAGTTTCATATTTAAATGGTATCCCCATCAGATCTAGCAGATCCGCTCCGAAAAGTTCGTTTTTCGATTTTAAATCGCCATGTTTACTAATTGTTGGATTATCAGGAAGATATTTTCCCTTCCGCTCTGCCTTATTCCGGAAATATTCATTATTCATCGAGTGTGGATCGGCTGACTGCATAACAGGGAACCTCACTCTTGGCGGAGCAAAACTGTACCGCGAATTCCAGTCAGACAGTAATGCATCATATTCAGCTTTCAGTGTCAGGTATTCTTTTATCTTTTCAGAATAGCGCGCTCCCATCCTACCAGTAACATACAAAGTTCTGGGATGATGCACGTTATACTTTGGTTCATCAGGATCGAAAGTGATGACAACATTTCTAATCCCTTTTATGTTCTTGAAATAACCTTTTATCATTTTCTCCAACTTGAGCCTTCGATACTCAAGTTTAACCGCGTGAACTTTCATGGGATACACAATGTTATTCATATGCAGTCTATCCTCCAACAGATGATACTAATATTATGGATCTGGCACCCAGTCTCAATCTATACGCTAAAGTCTCAACTTTCGGGGGTAAAAAACACATTTCAGAGTTTGCTTTTTCTTACTTCTTAGTAACATATGGTTTCTCGAAAAAGACTTTCGGATATCGTTTTCCGCTTTTTCAGGCTATTTTTCCGTCTTACCCTGAAATCCACCCTGAACAATCATCGAAACAATAAAAATTCAGGCTGCCCTTCAGTGTTACCCTGAAAAACAGCCTGAACAGCAGACGGATTTAATTAATCATCACTCTTCGAACAGCGGCGTCGAGAAATACCTCTCTGCGGTGTCCGGAAGTACCGTGACTACAGTCTTTCCGGGACCGAGCTTCTGCGCGAGTTTGATCGCGCAGGCAACATTCGTGCCGGAAGAGATGCCGCACATCATGCCTTCCTTGCGTGTGAGTTCACGGGAAGTGTTGATCGCTTCATCGTCAGTGATAATGCAGATGTCGTCATAAACCTTAGTATCAAGGATTCCGGGGATCAGGCCGTCGCCGATGCCCATCTGAACGTGGGTGCCGATCGAACCGCCGGACAGGATCGCTGCGTTCTCAGGCTCAGCTGCCCAGACAACTGTCGCGGGGTTTGCTTCCTTCAAAGCGTGACCGATGCCTGTGATAGTGCCGCCAGTGCCGATACCTGAGCAGAAACCGTCAATGACACGGCCGTTCATGGCCTCAAGGATCTCCTTTGCGGTATATGCGTACTGGGCTTCAGTGTTTGCGGGATTCTCGAACTGCTGCGGGATGAATACACGCGGATCGGAAGCTGCGATCTCCTCAGCTTTGAGGCGGCAGTCTTCAATAGCCTTGCCGATGTCATTGTCATCGTGGATGAGAATGACTTCTGCGCCGTAGTGCTTTACGAGCATCGAACGCTCGTGACTTACGGAATCAGGCATGACGATTATCGTGCGGTAACCCTTAACTGCGCCAATGAGCGCGAGGCCTATGCCCTGATTGCCGCTCGTGGGCTCGACGATAATGGAATCCTTATTGAGCTTGCCCTCTTTCTCGGCGCGCTCGATCATGTTGAGCGCCGTGCGGGTCTTGATGGAGCCTCCGACGTCCAAACCTTCGTTTTTAACAAAAATGTCTGCCGCGCCTTCAGGCACAATGTGATTCAGCTTGATAAGAGGCGTATTTCCGATGGCCTCAAGGATGTTATTGTAGATCATCAATCTTCTCCACGTTATAACTAATACTTATACCGCGACATATTATACAAGGTTTTTCACACAGTTGCAGATTTATATATCTTTATCTCGAAAATTGTTCCCTTGCCCTCTTCGCTCTCGCACGAGATCACGCCGTTCTGGGAGTTGATTATCTGCTTTGCAAGCGATAAGCCGATACCGTTGCTGTTCGGGTCGGACTTCTCGCCGTGATAAAAGCGGTTGAAGATATTGGGCAGGTCCTTCTTTGAAATGCCGCAGCCGTTGTCTTCAATGCGGATGTTGACTGAGAGGTTGTTGTCTTCGGATGTGACCTTTATAAAGCCGCCCGCCTCAGTGTGCTGCAATGAATTCTTTATGATGTTGGACAGCGCCTCCAGAGTCCAGCGTCTGTCACATGTGATCTCAATGTCCGGCGATATATCGGCGTCTATCGATACGTCCCTGATGTCCGCTTCGATCGCAATGGAGGATACTATCTCGTCGATCATGCCACGGAGCTTAACAGTCTCCTTCTTCATTATGAGGACACCCGCATCGATCTCCGCGATAGTAAGGAGCGTCCTTACAAGCCATGTGATGTGGTCTGTCTGCGCTTCGATGTTCGCAATGCAGCGGCGGCGCTGGGCCTCATCCATATTGCCGCTCTTTAATGCATCTGTCATGAGGTTGATCGCGGTAAGCGGAGTCTTTATCTGATGCGAGATATTGGAGAGCATGTCAGCCTTGTAGGTGTTCTTCTTTACCTCGCCGGTATACTGCTCCTGAAGCGTTGAAGCGAGCTTGTAGATCTCTGAGCGAAGGATCAGCATGCGGCCTTCAGCTTCAAGCCCGAGCTCCGGAAAAGTATCCCTGTCCTGCACCTTGGTAAGGAAATCAATGATCTCATCAAGTTCTTTCCTGCGCTTTATCCTGTCCGCAATGATGTAGATTACCAGAGCGGCCACAATAACAGCTAAAACAATGGAAACGATCAGATACGGATTCATAGATTAAGCCTGTATCCCTGTCCCCTGATGGTCTCAATATACTTGCCGTCCTCATCGCCAAGCTTGCTTCTTAAGCGCTTGATATAGACAGTAAGAGTATTGTCGTTAACAAAGCTTCCGACATCATCCCAGAGGATATTTAATATCCGGTCACGGTCAAGGATCTCTCCCGCGTGGTTGATGAAAACAAGCAAAAGTTTGTATTCCATAGCCGTAAGAATGATCTCTTCGCCTGCGCGGGTCATTTTCGCGTTCGTGATGTCGACCAGGTTATCGCCGATAGCACAAGTTGCAGCAGAGGTCTTTGTGCGCTTCATAAGGCGCTTCATACGCGCGATCAGTTCCTTGATATGGAAAGGCTTCGAGATGTAATCGTCCGCGCCCTTGTCAAACGCAAGGACCGTATGGATCTCATCATCCATTGCGGTCAGGAAGATGATCGGCATCTCAGATGTCTCGCGGATCTTCATGCAGATATCCATTCCGTTGCCGTCAGGAAGCGTCATGTCGAGAAGACAGAAATCGATCTTCTTCCCCGGCTCTTCATTTTCGAGAGCTCTATATGCCTCAGCAACAGAAGAAGCGAGGGTAACTTCCATACCCTCGCCTGTTAAAGCAAGCTTCAAGCCTTCTGCGATTATGCTGTCGTCTTCAACTACTAATATCATCGTCAGACACTTTCACGTTTGATCTCGTCTATTATATCAATCTTATTCTCGCGTCTTAAGCAAATATACGTCATAAGAAGAACTGCAGCAGAGATGAACACGATGAGTCCTATGGACCGGAGCCACGGGAAAGATACCGTGAAGTAGCCGAATCTGCTTACTAACGTTGTTGCAAGCCACCGGCAAATGAGTGCTATCAATGGTGCGGCAATAAGGATCGATCTTATCAGCATGCCGAGACTCTCGCGAAGTCCCGTGCTGACCAGCTGCCTGAATGTGGATCCGACAGACTTCAATACAGCAATATCTTTTCTTCTGGATACCGCTAGAGCTGAGATCGAGCTGTATACATTGAGCAGACAGATGGCCGATGCGACCGCAGTGAAGATGACGAGTACGATCCTGATAAGGTATCCGATTATCTGCTTATACCCTGCTGCAGAAACATCGGTAGGCATAAAGTGAACGTATTCTCCCCGGCTGTTAAGATCTTCAGTTATACCCGAAAGCCATTCCACAGTATCGCTGCTGTCACAATCGAAAAATACTTCTGTATCCATCTTGTTGACGGTGACCTTATCAAGATAGTCAGCAACGCTCATCGGAACGATCATGCAAAGGGCCGAACTGTTGCTGCCCTTGATGTAACCTTCGATCTGATTGAATTTGGCTTTGCTGATTACTTTTAATCCTAAAGGTTCATCTAATTCGATTTCAGGGAAAGCCATCTCATCAATATCAAGTCCCTTTTCGATCGCTTCTTTTCTGGTATAACCATCAGATTTTATATGTATGGTCTCTCCTTCTGCCGGTTTGAAAGGATTGTCGATCTGAAGATACTGGTAATCTCTTGCCTTACGCCCATGAATTCCATATTGATCAGTGGAGATCGATGCGTCGTTGATCAGGATACAGGGCATATCGGCTGTTCCGTAATCTGCCGCATTGAGTTCTTTGGCAAGCTTGCCGAAAGTCTCATTGTCAAAAGCAAATATCCTTATGTTCTCGTATGGCCATTGACTGATCGTCTCTTCGTATTTTTCTCTGCTGTACTGTCCTGCAGGATAATACAGACTTGTTATCTTGTAGAAGGCATCACGATATTCATCACTTAATTCTTCATTAGGGATACTAAATATAACATTGCTTACTTTGCAGACTTCATAATTCTTCACACCATCCATCGTCTTAACTTTTTCGATGAGTTCTGAAGGATCATACCTGCCGGGACCGTCATATATATGCACCAGAGCATAATCTCTGTCATTGTAATATGCAAAACCGACTCCGCTGTCGTTCAGTTTGTAACCCACCATTTGCACAAGCAGTGATGCCGCAAAATATACAACAGTGGTAACGAGAATAAAGATCGTAACAGCTCTGATGATTCCAAGAGACTTGCTCTTGTCGTTCTTAAGGAACCTCGACGCAAGCATACCTTCTGCAGACTTCATGATGAGCTTATCAGGATCAGTATTCCTGCTGTGCATTTTCGAACTCTTCTTATTGCCTCTGATACTTTCGACAGGTCCGATCTTGCTGATCTTATGTGCGGGGATCAGTGCGGAAACAAAGACAGTTGCAATACTCAGGCAGGCGATCGCTACGATAACTGCCGGTGATACTGTCAGTGCAGGTTCGATATCGAGTCTTCCGGTCATCTCAAAGAAAAACAATTTCTGTGCAATGGGAGCTGCCACCTTGGAAGCGAGCTTGGTAAGGCCCAGTCCCAAAAGGATGCCTGAAGGGATCGCGGGGACAAGCAATACCATTGCTTCAAAATATACCGAGCTTCTCTTCTGTCTTCCTGTTGCACCAACAGATGAAAGCATGCCCAGATACTTCACCCTCTCATCATATGAAAGCGCGAAAACATTGTAGATGAGCATTATGGATATCAGGACGATAAGGATAACAAAGAATGCCTGTGCAGCTGTAACGATAAAGTTCAGAGAATTGTCATCGGAACTTCCGGAGAAGATAAGAACGCCGCTGTTAGAATCGTAATTCTTATCGCCTGCGATATCCATCAACTGCTTATGTAAAGCACTATTTACCTTTTTTGTATCCGTCATCAAAAGAGCATTGAAAGTCTCGCCGTAGACCGTTGACTCATCAACCGGAGCGACCGCTGCATACCATGCGCAGCCGGGCTTCTCAAATACAGGCTGCTCAATGAATCCTACTACAGTATAACTCTGCTTAAATCCGGTATTCTCGTGGATCTCATCATGCGTCTCATAGAACTCATCACCGAATTCCGTGCCCGGTACAAAATAGAACATGTTATATGGAACTTCCACCTTCTCCCCGGCAGGGATCTCAAAACGCGGAGACGCAATGACGGTGGAACCTGACGTATTGTTGTTCGTCATAAATCTTTTGAAAGTCTCAGCTTCAATAGTGTCGCCGATCTTTATCGAAGATCCCTCATCAAGTGCCGTTCTGCTAATAACGATCTCATTCACATTCTCGGGAAGTCTTCCTTCAACTGCCTTTATGTTCATCCACTTCATTGCTTCAGCAGAATATCTTCTGATGTTGAGAAACGGCTTTTCCGCTTTTCCGGTCTTATCAAACCATGAATATTTCAGGTCTTCAGTAACACCGACCTGTTCGACTGCGTCCAGCCCCTTGATCATGGAAAGCTTTTCTTTATCAATGTCATAGACTGCAAAGTGATACGCACCGTTCTGTGCAGAACTCAGATCTATGAAATACTGACATGCCGTATCCTTGCCTACAAGAACGGTCGTAAGCAGCATCACCATCAGCGCGATTCCGACGATAGACAATACCGTGCGCTTTTTATTCATCTTCATGTGCTTAAAAGTCACCTGATGAACTATCTTTGTGTTTCTCATTTTAATTCCCCTAAGTTTTTCCTATTATCCTTTTATTCGCGGCCCATAAGATCCGTAACCCTGATACGGTCATCTTTTGTGATATTTCCGTCTTCCATGTAGATGATCCTGTCTGCCTGAAGAGCGATGTTCTCGTCGTGTGTGATAAGGATCAATGTCTGTCCGAATTTCCTGTTGGACTCTTTCAAGAGTTCCACGATCTCTGCGCTGTTCTTTCTGTCGAGATTGCCCGTAGGCTCATCTGCAAGAAGAAGCTCCGGCTTCGAAAAGAGCGCTCTTCCGATAGATGCCCTCTGCTGCTGTCCGCCCGAAAGCTCATTCGGGAGATGGGATCTTCTGTCAGTAAGTCCCAGATACTCAACGATCTGGTCAAGCCTTTCCTTGTCGGGCTTTCTTCCGTCTAACATGTGCGGCAGCACGATGTTCTCATCGACATTAAGCTCAGGAAGGAGATTGTAGAACTGATAAACAAGTCCGATATGTCTTCTCCTGAAGATCGCAAGCTTATCTTCGTTCTGCGAATGAATGTCAGTGCCGTTGATGAAGACTTTTCCCGATGTCGGCTTATCAACTCCGCCGATGATGTGAAGGAGCGTGGATTTTCCCGAACCTGACGCACCTACGATCGATACGAATTCACCCTTCTCTACTGAGAAAGATACGTCCTGCAAAGCAACGGTCTTACCATCCCCCGTGCCGTAAACCTTGCTGATATTTTCACATCTTAATAATTCCATGTGTGTCCTCCATACTCGTGATAAGCAAATAGTAACAGACGGGAAAGCATTAAAAATGAATTCCTAAGTGACAAATTAGTCACTTAAACTCCCGGTATATGCAAACTGCTGATACACCATGCATGAGTATTAGAGTATAATTTTTCGCGGATCAATAAGGAAAGGAAAAACAAATATGGCAAACATTAAGACAATACCAAATGAAGCCACGGTAAAGACGTTTAACAGGATCAAGACCATTATCCTGGCATCCGTCATCGCTTTGTTCGTTATCATCTGCCTGTTCAGGTGCTTTTATTCAGTTGACGAACAGCATAATGCAATAGTCACCCAGTTCGGGTCCATCGTTAAGGTGGATACAGCAGGTTTCTATTTCAAGGCTCCCTGGCAGTCAGTAAGAAAGGTTGACATGACTACCCACGGCACGGGAATCGGCTACACGGTCTCTGCAGACGGTCAGAACATCACGGATACCGATAACGGCATCATGATCACATCTGACTTCAACCTCTTAAACATCGACTTCTATCTTGAATACAGGGTCTCAGATCCTATTGCTTATGTTTATGCATCACGCAGTCCGGAAATGACTCTCTCAAACATCACTATGGCCAACATCAGAACTGTCGTATCCAACTATACGGTCGATGAGGCAATGACTACGGCCAAGGGCCAGATCCAGGCAGATGTCAAGGCTGCTATCTTAAATGAGCTCGAAAAGACCGACATCGGACTTACTGTAGTCAACATCACCATCCAGGATTCAGAACCTCCTACGCCCGAGATCATTGCTGCATTCAAATCTGTCGAGAATGCAAAGCAGGGCGCTGATACTGCCATGAACAAGGCTCTCGAATACAAGAATAACGAGCTTCCTAATTCGCAGGCAGAGGCTGACTCCATAATCCAGGCAGCAGAGGCTGACAAGGCTGCAAGGATCGCCGAAGCAAACGGCCAGGTTGAAAGATTCAACAAGATCTACGAGGAATACAAGCAGTTCCCCTTCGTTACAAAAAGAAGATTATTCTACGAGAGGATCGAATCCGTACTTCCTAACTGCAAGGTGATCATCACGGACGGCAGCACTTCAACTGTTTACCCTCTCGACTCTTTTACCAAAGCAGATCCTGCTGCTTCAGCACCTGCTAACACTGATAACAATGGAGGTAATTGATCATGAAAAAGAAAATATCCATATCAGTTCTGATACTTATTGCATTGATCGCCGGTGTTATCGTAGCTGGTTCAGCAGTATTCACTGTGCATCCCAATGAAGCAGCTATCGTAGTAAGACTCGGTAAAGCACAGGCAACGGTTACAACAACCGGACTTCATGCTCACGCGCCTTTTATCGAAGACACGGTATCAATCTACACCGGAAAGATGCTCTACGACATTCCGGCATCTGACGTCATCACTTCTGATAAGAAGTCCATGATTGCAGACAACTACGTTATCTGGAGAGTTACAGATCCGGTAAAGTATTATCAGACACTGGGCGGTCTTCAGAACAGAGCCGAGGAGAGGATCGAAGCAGCAGTATATAACGCTACCAAGAACACCATCTCTTCAATGACACAGGACGAGATCATCGCAGCGAGAGGAAACACTCTTACAAATGCGATCACGACCACATCCAATACTGATATTGACCAGTACGGCATCACGATCGAGATCGCAGAGATCAAGGCGCTTGACCTTCCTGACGATAACAAGGCAGCCGTTTACGGCAGAATGATCTCCGAGAGAGAGAACATTGCCGCAGGCTACACGGCACAGGGTAACGCAGAAGCTCAGAAAGTAAAGAATGATACCGATAAGCAGGTCTCGATCAACATAGCTGACGCCAAGGCAAAAGCTGCTGTCATCAGAGCACAGGGCGAAGCCGAATACATGAAGATCCTCTCTGCTGCATACAACGATCCTGACAAGGCAGCATTCTATAACTACTTAAGAGGATTGGATTCAATGGAAGCTCTGGCAAGATCCAAGGCTGTCATCATCCTCGATAAGGATTCCGAATACGCCAAGATCCTTTACGGACAGTGATCTTTTATCCGGATAACAGCGAAAACAAAGACCTCTGCAGATAATCTGCAGAGGTCTTTTCCTTATCACTTTTAGTTCAGGCCTTACGCTTTTCGCGCATTCCTTAACAGATCCAGAAGCCCCTTTTCCTTTATTATCGCAAGGCCCTGACCCTCATCGCCTAATATAAGGACGTTATCACCTGGATTGATGTCGAAGATCTTTCTGGCCTTTGCGGGAAGAACTATCTGGCCCTTATCGCCGACTTTGACCAGGCCGAATATGTGCTTGCCTTTGGGAGGCACTCCAAGCCCCATGTTCTCGCCGCTCTTCTTGTCGTAATTCAGAAGATCGTCTATGGTGACACCGAAAACATCCGCTATGAGCTTGCACTTCTCAATGTCAGGCAAGGACTCACCGGTCTCATATTTCGAGAGGGTCTGACGAGAGACGCCGATCTTGTCGGCAAGCTCTTCCTGCGAGAGATCATGATATTTTCTAAGTTCTATAAGATTATCCTTGAACATTTTTGCTCTCCTTCTTCTTAGAGATACCCAGTACTGCCCATCTGAAGAACGGAATCTTCGAGATAACAAAGTACAATATATATGATAATCCAAAACCTGCTATTGCGCTCAGGAGATAGCTTGCCCAGGCCGGGATAAGACCGGGCTTTGCAAGACATAGTGCGACAAGTGAGATCCCAAGATAGTGGAAGATATAAAGTCCCCAACTCTGCCTGCCCATCCATTTGGTAAAGCTGTTCGAGAAGTCAAAGAACTTCGCAAATCCGCCGACCATTGCAACACAGCCGAACCATCCGTACAAGAGAAACAGAGGCGAGCGGTATACCGGATTATCAGCATAGTTCTGACCGAAGTAAACGATGCAGAATGCGGTTCCGAGACCTGCTGCCATAACAGCGAAGAACCAGAAAAATCTCTTCGTAACTTCTATAACCTCGTCATGAGAGAAGACAAAATATCCGAGAAGATATGCCAGGAAATACAGTCCGAATCTGTAGCAGACGATTATCGGCGTATTAAGGATCTGCCCTGCTCCATAGAATATCGGCGCAATAAGGATCAATACCCAGAAAGGAGTCTTCCTGCAGACATTCCAAAATCGGTCCTTGTCGATCTTCTTTATAAGCACTAACGCAAGCGAGAACAGCCAGAGCATCTGGATAAACCAGAGCACACCAGTGCCTGAGAGACAGTAAATAAAATACTTTATAAATCCGGGAACTTCGGCAGCGCCCATTTCACTGAAAGATGTATTTATATATCCCTGGATAAACTGAAATACAAAAAGTCCGATCGTTGACGGCACAAGAAGCTTTACGGTCCTGCTCTTTATGAATTCCCTGCCCGTATGCTTTTCGAGATAATATCTCGCACCGGCACCAGAGACGATGAAGAGCAGCACCATGAACCACGGATATACAATGTACTGGTAAAGATCATAGTACTGGACTTCAAGATCCGTGATCTTTCCGAGCGTCCCTAAGATGCCCTGGCCGTTATACATGTAGAAAACATGGTAAAAGACGACCAGCACGACCGTTACCCATCTGAGATTATCCAAGTATGACTTTCTCATAAATCTACCACCTTTGCCCGTATTTTTAACATAATCATACGGAGTGCGAAAAGAGAAAGCCACCAACAGAAATTGACAGTTGATGGCGCTTTTTGTTAAAAACAGTGGCAAAAGTGTTATCAGTTAAACCACAGTGCCGAATCGTCTATGTCTGATACCCTGGCAAAGCCCGTGTTGCTCATGATGTATCTCAATTCGTTCTGAACTTTGGTGAGATAAGACTCCACTCCGGAAGCACCGTCCTTCTCAAGATAAGGCATCATAGATCTTCCAACAGCCGCAGCATCCGCACCGAGCGCGATTGCTTTATAGACATCGGCACCGCTCTCAATACCGCAGTCAACGATTATCTTAACGTCCTTTCCGTCCAGAGCTTCCCTGATCTCAGGCAGGACCATCATGGGCGGAACGGCATAAGGCATCCTGCCGTGATGGTGGCTTACTATTATCGCTTTCGCGCCTATATCGGCACAGACAAGCGCATCCCTGACGCTTAAGACTCCCTTAACAACAAACGGAAGATTTGTCGATTCGACATATGAACGGAGCATATCCGCAGTCTGCACAGCCATCTTCTCGCCTACGCAGATATCAACACCAGTCTCACCGAAGATGTGATCGATATCCATGCCGATACCGAATGCACCTACGGACTCCGCATACTGCATCTGATCTCTTACCTTGCCGTTGTCAGCATAAGGCTTTACGATGCGTACTGTTTTCGCGCCTGTGGCAATAATCTTAGAGAACATGTCATTCTCCATCATGCCGCAGAAGTTTAAGATATTCGCATTCTTGGCAGCGGCCGAATACTCCTCAAGGCCCGTCAGTTCCCTTCCGTTGTAATTCTTAAGGTGCGAGAAAGCCGGCATCATTACAGGACTGCTGAATGTCTCTCCCAGGAATTCCGTCTCAGTCGAAGCCACTACGGAATCTATTATCCTCTCTTCTATAAGGATCGAATCCATGTATTTTTGAGTGATCGTATTCGCTTCAGATTCCCTACAGTATTCCATCTAAGACCTCCTTCAGATAGCCTGTGTATCTAATGTATTCTTCGTCAGTATTAAGGTGCTCCAGGATCACCGGCATGTCAGGATCTATGGAACTCATCTTCTGTGCATAGTAGCGGAGAGGGAACTCGCCTTCTCCCGGTGCGCACTCTTCAAGCTGGAAAGTATATTCTTCCTTGAGATGAACGTCCTTTATATGGCAGCTCCTGATCTTATCTCCGAGCGTCCCGGCGACTTCATCGATAAACTCTTCCGGATTAAAATATCTCTCAGCGGAATTTGTCATGTTGATGATGTCCATATGAACCGCAAAACGGTCCCTGTCCACCATATCTATGAGCTTAAGGTATTCCTTAGGGCTTGTCGGGATCATCCAGGGCATGGGTTCCAAAGTAAAATAGGTGTTCTTAACATCAGCAATGTCGATGATCTCCTGAACCATCCGGACAGTCTCTTTCCAAGCATCTGCTGAGAAATTCTCTCTGTAATGACCGTCCCACCTGGGCCCAAAAGCTCCCGCCACATTAACTGCGCAGCGCGCACCCAGATAGTCTGCGAGCCTTAACTGCCCTATGCAGTAATCCATGTTCTTCCTGCGCTCGGCACTGTCTGAAGCCAGAGCATTTCTCCAGATCCCGACTTCCGCGATCAGGAGTCCGTGGGCTTTGGCGGCATCACGGTATGCGGTTATCTTGTCTTCGGGATCGTTGCAGTTAAGAGGAAAGTTTACGCATCTTAATCCTAACTTTACATGGTTCTCAGCCCATTCTTCGGGCGAATCATGCTTTAGCGGTGATGAAGTGCCAAGTCTCATAGGGTAGTCTCCTTTAGGCCTTTCAAAGCTCTCTTAAGAATTTGCCGGACCATCCGATAGTTCAGTGTAACATCTAATCGGGCATACCTGAACCAGAACAATGGCTTTCATGTTCTTTTTCCCATATATTAAATTGTCTGTGAGTATCAGCCCTTGGAATCTCGCTTTAAGATCACGATGACCTCTACCTTATCCGTCCATGGGAACATGTCGACGGGCTTTGCGATCTGCGCCTTATAACCCTGCTCTGCAAAGCCCTTGAGATCCCTTGCCAGAGTCTCGGGACAGCAGGAGATATAAACGATCTTCGAAGGAGCCAGCTTGCCGCAGGCCTTAATGAACTTCATTGTAGTTCCTGCTCTTGTGGGGTCTAATATAACGCAGTCTGTCCTTGTATCGGACTTGGCCAGCTTTTCCATATAGACCGTCGCATCGCCAAGCACGAATTCCGCATTAGTGACCTTATTGATCTTCCTGTTCTTCAGTGCATCAAGATATGCGGATTCATTGATCTCAACGCCTGTGATAGTTCTTACGAAGCCCGCGAAAGAGAGCGTCGTCGAACCCGTGCCGCAGTATGCATCTATGCATACCTCGTCGCCTTCGAACTCCGCGAGCCTTATTGCCTCCGAATAAAGGATCTCTGCCTGCGCGTGATTTGACTGCATGAAGGAATCGGCAGATACTCTGAATTTCTTTCCGAGGATAATGTCCGTGATATAACCGCTGCCGGTGACCTTCTTGACCTCGCCGCTTCCCAGGATCATGGAATCGTGGCGCTTGTTTACGTTGATCAAAAGCGTGGTTATCTCGGGATGGCGCCTTAACAGTTCATCGGTAAAAGCCTTCTTTTTATTGAAGTAAGTGCTTCCGATGATCAGTACGACCATGATCTCGCCTGTCGCATCAGCGGTCCTTACAAGGACTCTTCTAAGGTCACCCTCGCCGTTTACTTCGTTATAGATGCTGATATTCAGGCGCTCTGCGATCTCCGCGCAGTCTCTGATTATAGCCGTAGCCTTCTTATTCTCGATAAAGCATGTATCCGTCTCAACTATGCGGTGGGAACCTGATTCATAAGGGCCGCATATTACGCGCCCGTTCCTGAGTCTCTTAAAAGCGGAATGCACCTTGTTCCTGTAGTACAAAGGCTCATCGCTGTGATGTAACGGGAGCACTTCGCAGAAAGGCGAAATGAGTTTTCTGACGGTCTTTTCCTTCGCGACGGATTGCTCGAAATAAGTTTTGCCCGCAAAAGAGCATCCCCCGCACTTTTTCGCGACGGGGCAGCTATTCCTAACGTTCAGAGCATTGAACAGCTTGATCCTGTCATTCTCTTTCGGGGGCTTCATCAGACCTGCCTTCCAGCGTTATCGACAACGTGCTTTAAAAGGATCGCTGTCGTGATAGAACCTACTCCTCCCGGTACGGGTGTAACAGCATCTGCTATCTCCGATACCTTCTCATAATCAACATCACCGCAGAGCCTGCCCTCCTCATCGACATTCATTCCGACGTCGATAACGATCTGACCGGGCTTAACGAACTTCTCGGTGATCATTTTCGCAACACCGCAGCATGCAACAATGATGTCTGCGTTCCTGCATTCCTCTTCGATATTAACTGTCTTCGTATGGCATACGGTAACAGTGGCATTTGCAGTTGTAAGAAGGAGTGCTGCGGGCTTGCCGATGACAAGGCTTCTGCCGACGACAGTAACCTTCTTTCCCTTTGTCTCAATATTGTAGTGCCTGATCAGGGCCATAACGGCTTCAGCCGTGCAGGGAGCTGCGCTGTCAGGAACACCTGCGAGGACATTCTCCATATTCCGGATATCCATGAAATCAGAGTCCTTGCCGGGATCTATAGTCCTTCTCATGTGCTCATCTGATAAGCCCTTCGGCAAAGGTCTGAACACAAGGATACCGTGAACCTTGGGATCGTTGTTGATGCCGTCGAATGTCTTGTCCAGTTCTTCCTGAGAGATACCTGCATCAACTGCAGTTACTTCGACTTCAACGCCTGCCGATTCGAAACGCTTCAGCACGCCTCTCTCATAAGCCAAGTCATCTTCTCTTGCACCAACGCGGAGGATCGCTAGCTTGGGGCTTATGCCCTTGCCCTTCAGTTCCTCAACCTTTATCTTAAGATCTTCTACGATCTTGTCTGCAACTTCCTTGCCGCCTAATCTCTGCATTCTTATTACCCGCCGATCAAAACCTTTTTTACTTCCGCATAGACCCTTGTGCAGATCTCAGATGTCTCATCAACGAGAGCATCCGTCTTCTTATTCAGGTCTTCTGCATAATTTCTGTCCTTCATGGACTTTGTGTTGATATAAACATTCATGGCAGCGCCCTTTGCAGCCGTATCACAAGCTGCTGCAGCAACGCCGACGTCGCTTATCGCAAGCCTGGAACCGATCACAGCGAGGCGCTCCAGGATCTTGGCTGTCTCATTTGCCTTAACGACAACTTCGTAAGGAGCCGTGCTCGCGTCCTTAAGAACAGCTTCCAGGATCTCGTCTCTTCCTTCCTGATCCTTAGGAATGGAATAAGCTTTTGCGAGGGGCGCGAAAACCTCCTCGTCCTTCTCACCCAGTGCCTCAAACTCTTTTACAAGAACTCCGCACTTGGCGATAGTCTTTTCGATCTCTTCCTGATATTCAGCGTACTTCTTCTTGCCGCTCGTAAGGTTTCCTACCATAGAACCCAAAGCAGCAGCGATGCCGCCGCAAACTGCCGATGCTCCGCCGCCTCCGGGTGTCGGTGCGCCTGAAGATAACTCATCCAAAAATCCGTAAAGTGTTCTTTCAGCCATTATCTATTAACTCCTTAAGGAAATATCCGTTACATAAGAATTGTAAATCATAGGCACATTCAAGTCCAACAGACAAAGGTAAAAAAGGTGGCTTTAAAGTTACCTTTATGATGTTTAAAATGATAAAGGCGGTCAACTGACCGCCTTCGTTATTTACTGGATAATTCTCTTTATCGCTTTGATCTTCATCATGTCGAGCTTACCGTAAACCACTTTGCCCCTTGTTGCCGATGCATGGATTACCTGGCCATCACCGACATAGATCGCGACGTGTCCGCAGTAGCTACCGTAGTCATAACAGATGACGTCACCCGGTTTGAGATCGCTTCTGGGCACCTTTACGCCTGATTTGTTCATTATCGATGTAGCACCGTGAGGTACTGAGATACCAACCTGGGCATAGCAGTACAATACGAGGCCGGAACAGTCGATGCCCTTGGATGAAGCGCCGCCGAATTTATACTTAACACCGAGCATGGATTCAGCGATTGCTACGATACTGTCGCCGTTCTTACCGCTGATCTTAGGGAGCTTTTTGGTATTGCCGTAACCGCCGGAACCACCGCTGCTTGAAGGCTTTGTCGTCGGCTTGGGCGTAGGAGAAGGTGTGGGCGTCGGCGGAGGATTTGTTGTCGTATAAGACTTATAGACATATCCGGTCTTGCCGCCTGTTGTCTTTACCTTGTACCATTTATCACCAACGATGGCGCTGCAGTAGAGCTTTGCATCCTGGTTAACGACTGCAACCTGTTCTGCATTAGTGGAAGGCTCAGCTCTTACAACGAGGCTTCCCGTATCTACCCATACAGTTCTGTCTACCTTGACAGAGACCATTGTATCCTGAATCGAATTCGTGAGGACGAATCCTTCCTTGCCGGCTTCAGTCTTGATCCTTGACCATGTATCGCCTACACCGGTTCTTGTAACTTCCTGACCTACGTGAAGAGATACAAGAGTCTTGGAATCCATATTAGGATTCTCTTTAAGGATAGACTGGTTGGCTCTTACGTAATATGTGGATTCGTCGGGTGCAAAGCATGAGGGATCCAGAAGTTCGATAGGAAGATTGGAGCTGTCATACTGCTGGCTTACGATGAAGCTTGGAATGTCCGAGTAAGTTGTTTTGCCGGACGCCTGTTCCGTCTTTGTAGCATCAGGTGTCTCACCGGGTTCTACTTCACCGGGCTCTTCACCATAATCGGAACTTACGAGCTGATCGACACTATCTACAAGAGCCCAGTCCTCAAGAACGACTTCACCGCTGTCGATGGTCTGTGTTCCGAAAGCATTCTTATAGGCACGGGCTACGACCAGATTGGGAGTCATGCCCTCGTGGAGACCCAAAGGGAAGCATACCATGGGAAGAGCAACAAAAATGCCCGTAGCAATGGTAAGTATATGCTGCTTCCTGTTATGTCTAAAAACTATCTTCTTCATATATCTCCGCGCTCGAAAATAATTCTTCTTTATAATTATACTATCTGCTTTCAGGTCATTTTGAGGCAATTCTCAGGCTTGGGACCCTTGTTTTGCTTAAAAACGCCCGCATTTGGCATACAAAAACGCCGGAGGAGTATACCCCTCCGGCGTCATTATAAACTTTTGGGACCCGCAGTTGGTTTACAATTACGGGACAAAGTAATTACTTCTTTTCCTTAAGTCCTTCAGCCTCGAGCTGTGATTCTAAGCGGTCCTGCTCATCCAAGAGTTCGTTGCGAGCCTGGATCTGATCAAGGTAATCATTAGCGAAGAACTCAGTATCACTCTCGGATTCACCATACTCGTGACCTGTGATGAGCTTACTGTTTGCCTTGATAACAGGAACAGCTGTGATGTCGCTGTGAGCCTTGATACCGGTACCTGCAGGGATGAGCGCACCGATGATGACGTTCTCCTTGATACCGATGAGCGGATCGACCTTGCCCTTGATAACAGCATCTGTAAGTACCTTTGCTGTCTCCTGGAAGGATGCAGCTGACATGAAGGAGTCGGAAGCGCTTGCGGCCTTAGCGATACCGAGGAGGATCGTCTTGCCGTTAGCGGGTCTCTTGCCCTGCTCTTCACAGTCTCTGTTCCTGGAAATGAAGTTATACCAGTCAACAGTTGTACCTGTCATGAAGCCTGTATCACCCGGATCGTCGATCTGGACTCTTCTCATCATCTGCTTTGTGATGATCTCGATGTGCTTATCGTTGATGTTTACACCGCCACCTGTGTAGTAAACCTTTGTGATCTCAGAGATGATGTACTTCTGAACGGCACGGATATCCTTAACTCTGAGGATCTCCTTAGGATCGATCTTACCGTCGATGATCTGATCGCCGGCTTCGATTACCTGACCGTCAGTAACTGTGAGTGTTGCGTGTGAAGGAACCTTGTATTCCATCTTCTCGATCGGGTTGCCCTTAGCATCCTTGATCGGCTCAACACCCTCATCGTAAACAGGTGTTACAACGATTGTCTTCTGCTTTGTCTTCTCGTTCTCAACGATCTTAACAGAACCGGGAACGGAAGAGATGATACCGTGACCCTTAGGATCTCTTGCTTCGAAGATCTCGGTAACACGAGGGAGACCCTGTGTGATATCTTCACCGGAAGCAGCGATACCACCGGAGTGGAACGTTCTCATCGTAAGCTGTGTACCAGGCTCACCGATTGACTGAGCTGCGATGATACCGACAGCTTCACCAACTGCAACAGGACGGCCTGTAGCGAGGTTGATACCGTAGCACTTGGAGCAGACGCCTCTTCTGGAGCGGCAGTCGAATACTGATCTGATCTTGAGCTTGCCCAAGTCTTCGATCTGCTGTCTGGAAAGGATCTTGCCTGCAGCTTCTGCCTCGGCAACCTTTGCAGCAACCTTCTTTTCGTGCTCTGCGAGCTTCTCAGGAGTCTCGGCACCCTTGATCTTAACGGAATCCTTAACTGCCTGTCTTGCCTCGTTAGCTTCCTTCTTAGCGATCTCTACGGACTTGCAGATATCCTCTGCCTTGAGAGCATCGATAAGCTCATTCTTCTTAACGATGACTTCGCCTGTCTGATAGTTGATGATGTCCTCTGCTGCATAACGGCCATAGAGACGGTCGTTAAGAGACTTGATGACGTTGGTGTGCTTGTTGGAAACCTCTGTGATCTCCTTGACCCATGTGAAGTCATCAGTACCGCAGTCTTCTTCAGTAACAACAACTGCCTGTGCAACGTCAACGAGACGTCTTGTAAGGTAACCTGACTCAGCTGTCTTAAGAGCTGTATCGGAGAGAGCCTTACGGGCACCGTGTGAGGAGATGAAGAACTCGAGCACGTTCATACCTTCACGGAGGTTGGACTTGATCGGGATCTCGATGGTGTTACCGGTCGTATCCTGCATAAGTCCACGCATACCTGCGAGCTGCTTGATCTGGTTGTTGGAACCACGGGCACCGGAGTCAGCCATCATTCTGATCGGGTTGTAGATGTCGAGGTTGTCCATCAATGCCTTTGTGATGTTGTTTGTAGTCTCAGACCAAACCTTAGTAACTTCGTTGTGACGCTCTGTCTCTGTGAAGAATCCTTCTTCAGCAGCTTCGTTGATCTCCTCGACTCTCTCGTCACCTTCAGCGATCATCTTATCCTTGATGTCAGGGATGATCATGTCTTCGATACCGATGGAGATACCGGAGATAGTGGAGAATCTGTAACCCATTGCCTTAACGTCATCGAGGAAGATTGTTGTTCTCTCGAGGCCGTGTGTAGCAATGCACTTAGCGATGATCTTCTCGAGCTTCTTCTTGCCTAATGCGAACTCGAACTTGGATTCAGCATCAGGATTCTTCTCCTTTGCTGCTGCAGCCTTAGCCTTCTGTTCAGCAAGTCTGGGGAAATCGATCTCGAGCTTCAAGTGGTTCTCAGGCTTTGTTCTGTCAACAAATCCGAGATCCTGAGGAACGATCTGGTTGAAGATGAATCTTCCGAATGTGGACTCGACAAGACCTGTCTCAACCTTACCGTTGATCTCTCTGGAGATACGTACCTTGATCATGCTGTGGAGCGTGATCTGGTGCTCGTCATATGCCATCTGAGCCTCGTCGATAGAGGAGAATACCATGCCCTCACCCTTATCGTTCTCTACTTCCATTGTGAGGTAGTAGCAGCCGAGGATCATATCCTGTGTAGGAACTGTAACCGGCTTACCGTCCTGAGGCTTCAAGAGGTTGTTTGTAGAAAGCATGAGGAATCTTGCCTCTGCCTGAGCCTCTGCAGAAAGCGGTACGTGAACAGCCATCTGGTCTCCGTCGAAGTCTGCGTTAAAGCCTGTGCAGACGAGCGGATGGAGCTTGATAGCACGGCCTTCTACGAGTACAGGCTCGAATGCCTGGATAGAAAGTCTGTGGAGCGTAGGAGCACGGTTCAGGAGTACCGGATGGTCCTGAATGATCTCTTCAAGGATATCCCATACTTCAGGAACTCTTGCGTCTACCTGTCTTCTAGCTGTCTTGATATTGAGCTTGTCGTTGATCTCAACAAGCTTCTTGATTACGAAGGGCTTGAAGAGCTCTAATGCCATCTCCTTAGGGAGACCGCACTGATGCATCTTAAGCTCAGGTCCTACGATGATAACTGAACGTCCGGAGTAGTCTACACGCTTACCGAGGAGGTTCTGTCTGAAACGACCCTGCTTACCCTTGAGCATGTCGGACAAGGACTTGAGCTGTCTGTTGCTCGTAGCAGATGTAGAACCCTTAACAGGTGTGCCGTGACGACCATTGTCGATCAATGCGTCTACAGCTTCCTGGAGCATTCTCTTCTCGTTTCTTACGATGATCTCAGGTGCGCCTAAGTCGAGGAGCTTCTTAAGACGGTTGTTTCTGCCGATAACTCTTCTGTAAAGATCGTTAAGATCTGATGTAGCATAACGGCCGCCATCGAGAGGTACCATAGGACGGAGTTCCGGAGGAAGTACCGGAATAACGTCAAGGATCATCCACTCGGGCTTGTTGCCGGAAGCCTTGAAAGCTTCAGCGATCTCGAGTCTCTTGTTGATCTTGAGTCTCTTCTGTGTGCTTACGGAACCGACCTTCTCTTCCTGGAGCTGAGCAATGATCTCATCGATGTTGATCTCAGCCAAGAGTTCCTTGATAGCCTCGGCACCCATCTTTGCAACGAAAGAATCCTTGCCGCACTTCTCTTTTACATTCTTGAAGATATCTTCAGTAATGATGTCGTACTTATTAAGTCCTGTCTCAACACTGTTGCCGGGATCGATTACGATGTACTTTGAATAATAAAGTACGCTCTCGAGCTGCTTAACTGTGAGGTCAAGCAGTGTGCCGATCTTTGAAGGCTGTGTCTTGAAGTACCAGATGTGAGATACAGGTGTAGCAAGCTGGATGTGTCCGAGTCTCTCACGGCGAACTGTGTTCTTTGTGACTTCGACTCCGCACTTGTCGCAGATCATGCCCTTGAATCTGATCTTCTTGTACTTACCGCAGCGGCATTCCCAAGACTTTGTAGGTCCGAAGATCTTTTCGCAGAAAAGACCGTCGACCTCAGGTCTCTGAGTACGATAGTTGATGGTCTCAGGCTTCTTTACTTCGCCGTGTGACCAGCTCTTGATAACCTCAGGAGATGCAAGCTGAATACTTATTTTTGTAAGATGATTCTGATCATTCATATCTATCTTTTATCTCCTTTACATGTCTTCGTCATCGCCAGCGAAATCGTCAGCAAAGTCGCCGTCTTCTTCCTTGATGTTTCCGAGCTCATCAGCCTCTACGAAGCCTTCGCTGAAGATATCGGAAGGAGACTCTGCATCTTCACCGTCGAGTGAAGCTCTTGTTGTCTCATCCATCTCGCTGTATGTGTCGAATGACTGTCTGTCCTCAGCAATATATTCCTTATCGTCTGTATATGTGCGGACATCAAGTGCCAACGCCTTAAGCTCGTTAACAAGGACATTGAAGGACTCAGGGATACCCGGTTCAGGAATGTTCTTGCCGCGGATGATGGCGTCATATGTCTTTGAACGGCCTTCGATATCGTCGGACTTAACAGTGAGGATCTCCTTAAGAGTATGAGCAGCACCGTAAGCTTCGAGTGCCCAAACTTCCATCTCACCGAATCTCTGTCCGCCGAACTGGGCTTTACCGCCCAAAGGCTGCTGTGTAACGAGTGAGTAAGGTCCTGTGGATCTTGCGTGCATCTTGTCGTCAACAAGGTGGTGCAGCTTCATGTAATACATGATTCCTACTGTTACTCTGTTCTCGAAAGGCTCACCAGTACGTCCGTCGTAAAGGACTGTCTTACCGTCCTTATCGATGCCTGCGAGCTCGAAAGCATCAGCGATGTCGTTCTCGTTTGCACCGTCGAATACAGGTGTTGCGATCTTCCAGTTGAGTGCCTTGGCAGCACGGCCGAGGTGAACCTCGAGGAGCTGACCGATGTTCATACGGGAAGGAACGCCCAACGGGTTCAAGCAGATATCGAGCGTTGTACCGTCAGGTAAGAAAGGCATATCCTCTTCAGGAAGTACTCTGGAGACAACACCCTTGTTTCCGTGACGTCCTGCCATCTTGTCGCCGATGGAGAGCTTTCTCTTCTGAGCGACATAAACGCGGACTCTCTTATCTACACCATTCTTGAGGTTGCCGTTTGTATCCTTTGTGGAAACAACAACGTCAACGACTACGCCTGAACCGCCGTGAGGAACGCGCTTTGAAGTATCCTTAACTTCTCTTGCTCTCTCGTTGAAGATTGCCTTATAAAGTCTCTCTTCTGCTGTCTGGTCTGTCTCACCCTTAGGGGAAACCTTACCGACAAGGATGTCTCCGTCCTTAACTTCGGCACCGATCATTACGATACCGTTCTCATCAAGGTTGGAAAGAGCGTCGTCACTTACGTTCGGAACTTCTCTTGTGATCTGCTCAGCACCGAGCTTTGTCTCACGTGCTTCGCACTCATGCTCTTCGATATGGATAGATGTATAAACATCATCTCTTACGATTCTCTCATTTACGAGAACAGCGTCCTCGTAGTTATAACCTTCCCATGTCGTGAATCCGATGAGAACGTTACGTCCGAGAGCAAGCTCACCGTTGTCTGTAGCAGGACCGTCTGCGATAGTATCGCCGGCCTTTACCTTGTCGCCGATGGCAACGATAGGACGCTGGTTGATGCATGTGCTCTGGTTGGATCTCTGATACTTAGCGAGCATGTAGGTGTCTACTGTGCCCTCAGCTGTTGTAACTTCGATCTTGTCTGCTGCAACGAAGGATACGACACCGTCGTGGGATGCAACGATGCATACGCCGGAGTCCTTAGCTGCACGGTATTCCATACCTGTTCCGATGATAGGTGCCTCAGGCTTGATGAGAGGTACTGCCTGACGCTGCATGTTGGAGCCCATGAGGGCACGGTTAGCGTCGTCGTTACCAAGGAACGGGATAAGTGATGTGGATACGGATACGAGCTGCTTAGGAGATACGTCCATGTAGTCGACCTGTTCAGGGTCAAGCTGCAGGAACTGGTCTAAGTAACGGCATACGATCTTCTTACCGATGAAACGGCCGTCCTCATCGATAGGCTCGTTAGCCTGAGCGATGTTGAACTCATCCTCTTCGTCAGCAGACATGTAAACAACTTCGTCAGTAACTCTTAAGTTCTCCTTATCGAACTTTCTGTAAGGAGTCTCGATGAAACCGTACTTGTTGATACGTGCATAGATAGCCAGGGACGTCATAAGACCGATGTTCTGACCTTCCGGTGTCTCGATCGTACACATACGTCCATAGTGTGTAGGGTTGATATCACGGACTTCCATTGAAGCTCTCTCACGGGAGATACCGCCGGGGCCCAAAGCTGAAAGTCTTCTCTTGTTCGTAAGCTCTGCTAACGGGTTGTTCTGGTCAGCAAAAGCTGAGAGCTGTGATGATCCGAAGAACTCTCTGAATGCAGCGCTCAAAGGTCTTGTGTTAACGAGGCTTGTAGCCGTAACAACTTCGCCTTCCTTGCTGGAGATCTGAGAGATCCTGTCTCTTGTATTCTTCTCGACTCTCTGGATACCTGTACGGAGCTGGTTCTGAAGGAGCTCGCCTACAGACTTGACTCTACGGTTGCCCAAGTGGTCAATGTTATCGATTCTGCCGACGCCTCTGTGCAGTCCGATGTAGTAGGAAACGAACGCATAGATATCGTCAACTGTGAGGTTTCTGGGCATAAGGTCTTCCTTACGCTCAGCCATTGCAGCCTCGAGTCTGGAAGCAATGTCTGTCTTGCTCTCAGCCTTGACCTGCTCGATGATCTCTCTCAAGATGCTTGCTCTAACCTTCTCGTTAATGCCTGTTCTTGCGAGATCGAACTTCTTGAACTCAGCCTTTGTGATGCTGTTTGCGATGAAAGCCTCAGCGTCAACTCTGCCGTTGCCGATGACCTTGAGAGGTACATCCTCGAACTCATCCTCATCTGCTGCGCGAACGAGCTTTCTGGGGAAGATCTGAACGGCCATAACGCCGGAATCTTCGATCTTGGCTGCGATCTCTTCTGTGATAACGGTGTTCTTCTTGCAGATGAGCTCACCGTCTTCGGTAACTACGTTGTCAGCTGTCTTGCTTCCGATGATTCTTGCGGAAAGCTCGAACTTCTTGTTGACCTTGTAGATACCTACTCTCTCGAGGTCGTATCTTAAAGAATCGAAATATGTCTTGTTAAGGATGTTCTTCGCATTATCAACTGTGAAGGGCTCGTTGTTACGAACCTTCTTGAAGAACTCCTGGAATGCTGCTGTCTGAGGATCAGAAGCATTTCTTGTCTCGTCCTTCTCAAGTGTCATTCTGAGGCACTCTTCATCACCGAACATGTTGATGATGTCCTCGTCTGTAACGAGGCCTAAGCATCTCAGGAATACCGAGAGGGAGATCTTGTGGGATTTATCTACGACGATGTAGATAAGGTTGTATTCGTCAGGATCGTTGTTTGCGTCGGGAGCGCCTGCAGCCTTAAGAGCTCTCTCCTTGGCATTGAGCTTGCTCTCCTTCTCATCTTCTTCGATGAGGATCCATGAACCTCTGTAAGGGATAAGTTCTGCAGAAAGCAATCTGTTGCCCATCTTTGATCTCATCTCGGAATAGTAAGCTCCGGGAGATCTTACGATCTGATTGATTACTACACGCTCAGCACCGTTGACAATAAATGTACCCTGATCAGTCATGATAGGGAAATTGCCGACGAAAGCCGTCTCGTCAGTAACTGTTCCGTCAATCTTGTTATGGAGTCTGAGCTGGATGCTCAAGGGTGCTGCATAGTTACTGTCGTTCTTCTTGCAGCTGTCAATAATTGCGGACTTGGAAAGCTTAACGGGAGCCTTGGACTCCTTACTCTTCTTACCCTTGCCGTCCTTCTCCTTGCCTGTGGGATCACAGGGATTCTCAGAATCGAAAATCTTACCGACAAAATAGACTTCGTACTTGCCCTGATCATCAGTAATCGGAGATACTTCATCGAAGATCTGCTGCATACCTTCGTCGATGAACCACTGATAAGACTGCTTCTGGTTCTCGATAAGGTTAGGCACCTCAATTACTTCTTTGATCTTGGAATACGACTGTCGCTCTGTCTTGCCTTGTTTTACGGAATGGACCATTGTTAACGAATCACCTCACACAAAGCTTAAAAACACATGGTTTAAGCGGTTTCTTGGTTGAAAAGCATTTTTATTTACCATAAAAATCCTCTTCCGTCAAGAGAAATAGGCATAGTTGCCCAAACCCATTACGACGCAGTAAAGAATTATATAGAAGGAAACAATTTTTGTCAACAACTTTTTTCGTGCAGCGTGGGGCAAATCTGTTATATATCAAATAAGATAACCCCTCAGGGCCGGCAAAAGGCGGGGAGGGGTCATCTTAAGGTTATGCCGCGTAATCAATTAACAATTGGAAAGGAAGTTCTCCAGCATTTTCCTGCCGTCCGGTGTCAGGATCGACTCGGGATGGAACTGGACGCCGTAGATCGGATAGTCACGGTGCTTTACGGCCATGACCTCGCCGTCGTCGGCAACGGCTGTTATCTGCAGGCACTCCGGGATTGTATCGCGATCTGCAACAAGTGAGTGATAACGTGCGACTTTGGTGTGCTCGCCTATCCCCCTGAACAGTGGGCACAGAGCGTATAGCCCGACATCAGACTGCTTGCCGTGCATCAGACGCTCAGCATAGGTGATCGTGGCGCCGTAAGCCTTGCAGATCGCCTGGTGGCCCAAGCAGACGCCCAGGATCGGGATGTCATGGATCGAGGCTGCAGCTTCACAGATGATGCCTGCGTCCTCCGGCCTGCCGGGACCGGGCGATAAGATGATGCGGTCAGGCGCAAGAGCCCGGATCTCTTCTACCGTCATCTCGTCATTTCTTATGACCTTAATGTCGGGATCGATCTCACCTATCATCTGATAAAGGTTATATGAAAAGCTGTCATAGTTATCTATAAGAAGAATCATGCTTATACCTCCTCTGCGAGCGATAAGGAATTGAGAACGGCTCTGGCCTTATTGAGGCACTCTTCGTATTCTTTCTCAGGTACCGAATCGGCAACGATGCCTGCGCCGCTCCTGACAAAGACCTTGCCGTTCTTCTTGTAAGCGATGCGGATGGCGATGCATGTGTCCATGTTGCCCGTAAAGTCGATATACCCTATGGCTCCGCCGTATATTCCGCGCTTGTTGTTTTCGAGCTCTCCTATGAGCTGGCATGCACGGATCTTCGGAGCGCCGGACAGGGTTCCTGCAGGAAGAACGGCCTCAACGGCATCCAGAGCGTCGTGCTTCGAATCGATCTTTCCGCGGACGGTGGAACCGATATGCATGACGTGTGAATAACGCTCGATGCTCCTTAGCTTCTCGACTTCAACAGAGCCGAATTCACTGATCTTGCCCAGGTCATTGCGGCCGAGGTCGACTAACATGTTGTGCTCGGCAAGCTCTTTCTCATCGGCAAGAAGCTCTTCTTCAAGCCTCTTGTCCTCTTCCTCTGTCTTTCCTCTGGGCCTTGTGCCTGCAAGAGGGAATGTGTGAAGGATCCCGTCTTCGAGCTTGACCAGGGTCTCCGGAGAAGCACCTGCCACTTCGACGTCCGTGCCGGCGAAATAGAACATATAAGGAGAAGGATTAATAGTTCTTAATAATCTGTAAGTATTAAGAAGGCTTCCTTCATAAGGCGCGGAAAGGCGGTTTGAGAGCACGATCTGGAAGATGTCGCCCTCGTGGATGTAATTCTTGGCCTTCTCGACCATGGCGCAGTATTCTTCGCGGGAGAAAAGGGGCGTAACGTCTCCGAGGAGTCTGCCTGCCGGATCGTCAGCCTTTTCGCCGTTCTTAAGAAGGTCTATGAGGGACTCCAGTTCTTCAACAGCTTCACTGTAGCCTGCATCCACGTCCTCTAAGGACATATTTGAAATGAGGATGAGCTTCTGCCTTACGTGGTCAAATGCTATGACCTTGTCGAAAAGCATGAGGTCGACGTCCTTGAAGTTCTCTTCGTCAATAACGTCGCATTTTGCCGTGGGTTCGGCATAGGTCAGGTAGTCGTATGAGAAATAGCCGACCAGACCGCCCGTGAAGGAAGGCAGATAATCGAGTCTGGGGCTTCTGAACTTAGACATGATCTCTCTGATGATCTTTGAAGGATCATCGGTCTTCTCTGTCTTGTCACCGTATGTGATCTCGCCGTTTATGCAGGTGATCTCGAGCTTCGGGTCGAAGCCTAAGAAAGTATATCTGCCCCATCGCTCGTTGGCCCAGGCGGATTCGAGCAGGTATGCATGTGTTGACGCATTCTTTAAGATGCGGATAGTCTCGATGGGCGTCGTGAAATCTGAGAGGATCTCGCAGCTTACGGGCACTACATCGTACTTGCCTTCAGCAGCAAAAGCTCTGACTTCTTCGATTGACGGTACTACTTTCATAAAAGTCACCTCCGGTTCTCATCTTTTGCCGGAGGCAATAAAAAACGCCCTCTGACAAAAGATCTTCTGATCTTTTAGTCAAGGACGAATACTCTTTATATCCGCGGTGCCACCTTGATTCACGATGTGACTCGTGCGCTTAGCAAGATACCAACATATCTCCGGCCTCTTACGCGTGCCTCACGTCGCAATATACTTGGGGATCTGCCCTTTCCTCTGCGCCCTCCGGAGTCCATTCACTAAAAGGCCCTTGCTGCCCGGATCTCACCATCCCGGACTCTCTTTGAACGGTTCCTTAAAGTTACTCACTCTCCGTCAACGGTTTAAACTGACATAAAAATACTATAGCATTGGTGGGTTGTCAATCATAAATGGAAAAGCGGCGTTATTAATCGGCCGCGTGAACTCCCGGTTAAAAATCGTTGTTACAGTGCTGATCCTAAAAACGCGAAAATGTTGCTCTTTCTGTCCGCCCGGAAGGCAACATATAAGGCAACATTGGCATTGTTGCTCTAGATGTTGCTCTTTTTGTCCGCCAGGAAGGCAACAAATCCTTAACTGACGGAACAAGCGGAAATAATCAGACCGGGGACTCGAAAACCTGACCCCGCAGCGCACTAAAACCTCACACCGCAGAAAAGAAAATAAGGGCTGCCCTATTAGAGCAGCCCCGTAATGTTTAAACTCAATTGCCCGTTTTATCAGGGAATGTAAGTCATGTCGATTTCTTCAAATTCGTTGTTCTTGAAGCCGAATTCGATCCTGTTGCTGTTGTAGAACTTTGTGCCCTTCTTTGTCCAACCCATCTTGTCGTAAACATTTGTGCTGGTCTCGTTGTGGTAAGGCTTTTCTGTAGGTTCACCGGAGTTAGCCTTAAGTTCTTCCATTGTGAGAGTGAAAGGGAAATCAAAAGAAACCATTGTCTGCTTTTTGCCTTCGTCACGCTGGATCTTGAAAAGGATCTGATTGACATAGCATTCACTCATGGGCTTGCCGGAATCTGTCTCGTTAAATACTTCGATCCAGAAATAGCAGCCCTTTGCGTCGAGTTTGATCTTAATGTAACCGGACTGATAGTGAGACTTAACGTTGTTGGAGAAGTTATCTGACTCTCCATCCTCGAAAGGAACGCCGTCATCTACAAGATCCTGAAGTGTTGTCTTGCCGAGTGTGTACTTCTTACCGTTGATGTAGAAATTCATCTCGTCGAAGTTAACATACTTAGCACCGGAGGGATTGGGAGCAGGTGTGCTGCCGTCAGTTCCGTCACCGGAAGTCTCGGTGGTTGTTGTAGGTGCCTCTGTTGTAGTTGTTGTGGGATCCTCAGTAGTTGTTGTCGTAGGATCTTCTGTAGTAGTCGTTGTAGGTGCGCTCAATTCCTTGTCGTCGAACTCGAACTCGTCGGGAGTCTTAGCGTTCCATGTAACTGTTACCTCAAGAGTACCGTCCTTGGAGATGAGTACCCACTCTGCTTCCTTCTCATCCTTGGAGATATCCTCGGAATCAACTTTGAAGTCCAGATCGTATTCTTCAGCTGCTGCCTTTTTAACATCGCTCTTGGAAGGTACTTCGACCTTCTTTGCGCAAGAAGCGATTCCAAGGATCATAGCAACACCGAGAATAAGTGCCATTACTTTCTTCATGAAATATTCCTCCTATTCCGAATATCAAACATTAACATAACATATTGTAAGTAAAATTTGAATAAATATATGAAAAGACCGCCTCAAGCTGAGACGGTCTTCGGTAATTCAACTTAACTTCCTATCAAGGAATGTATGTCATGTAGAATGTTGAGAGCTTGCTGTTGTAGAACTCGAACTTATATCTGTTTCTGTTCATGAACTTTGTGCTCTGCTTTGTGTACTCAAGGTAGTCAGCAACGAACTTAGGATCATCCTCGTTGTGATAAGGCTTCTCTGTAGGCTCGCCTGAATTTGCCTTAAGATCTTCGATTGTCAATGTCTCGAAGGGGAAGTCGAATGTGAGAACATTCTGTGATTCCTTCGAAGAAGAGAGTGCAGAAACATAGATCTCATTTACATAGCATTCGTTCATCGGCTTGCCTGCATCTGTGTCGTTGAATACATAAACAGATACGTTCCAGCCGTCAGCGATCTTAAGCTTGATGGGAGCAGACTGATACTTTGACTTAAGGTTGTTCTTGGCATCGTCGAGCTCACCGTCCTTGAAAGGAACGCCGTCATCGATAAGATCCTGAAGTGTTGTCTTGCCGAGTGTGTACTTCTTGCCGTTGACATAGAAGTTCATCTCGTCGAAGTTAACATACTTTGCGCCGGTGGGATTAGGTGCAGCTGTAGCGCCTGTCTCATTGCCGGAAGATTCTGTTGTTGCTTCAGTTGTTGCCTCTGTTGTAGCCTCAGTAGTAGCATCTGTCTCTTCAGTTGTTACTTCGGGCTCTGTCTCTGTTGCTTCAGGGTGCTCTTCAGAATCGAACTCGAACTCATCGGGATTCTTAGCGTTCCATGTAACTGTAACTTCGAGGGAACCGTCCTTGGAGATCAATACCCACTCAGCTTCCTTCTCGTCATCGGATACGTCCTCGGAATCAACCTTGAACTCCATGTCGAACTCTTCTGCTGCAGCTTTCTTAACATCGCTCTTGGAAGGTACTTCAACCTTCTTTGCGCAAGCAGCAATTCCGAGCATCATTGTAAGGCCCAGAATAAGTGCTAAAACTTTTTTCATTGGAATTATCCTCCTTATCCAAATCGATTATAAAATCTTTTTAATAATATGCCTAAAAAAACATATGAGACAGTTGTCAGAATAAATAAAAAGCACCACCCCGTAAGAGTGGTGCTTGTTTATATTTATTACTTTAATAAACAATCAATAGACTAAGTATCTTACAAGACCTGCATTGATAACATAGCCGTAGTTGCCTGTATCAAGCTTTGAATTCCAGTCATTGAAGTTAGCAGCGATCATGTCGTTCCTGATAGCTACATCCCATGCGGGTCTTGCAGCCTCAAAGTAGAATACATAAACTGTCTGCTTATCTTCGGAAGCAATGATGAATACGTCACCCTGCTTGCGTGCGTCATCGAAAAGCCACTTGCCTGCTTCAACTACTGAAGGATCGATCGGGTTGGACTCCGTAGATACGAAGTAATCTGCATCCTGAATGTTGTAGCCGCCCTCGAGCTTGTCGTTGAGGTTTGTTGTCTTATCCTTTACGAGCTTGTAGAAAGAAAGAGGATCCATTCCGCTGGGGCACATTGTCTGTGCATCGGCCATGGTCTTCTGGAGAGCTGCTGCCTTTACATCGTCTGTATCATCGCTCTTGAAGTCTGCAGAGAGAGTAAGAAGTCTGTAAGTTACTGTCTTTCCGTCTCCGTTGTCCTTATTTGCGATGTAGATAACATACGCACCGAACTCTGTCTGGATGACCTTCTTGTCACCGGTCTTGGAATCGCTGAAGAGGTAATCCTTAACAGCTGCTTCCATGTATGTTGAAACACTGTATGTGAAATCCTTTGTGAGCGTAGGATCTGCTCCGTTATCGAAAGTCTTGACAGCAGCGTCGTCACCTGTTCCCTTAACGTACTCAAGGACTGCATCTCTGAAGGAAGCGGAATCCTTTGTGGCATCAGCGATCTTGTTGGCAGCCTTAACTGCTGCATCCATGCCGATTACCTTTCCGTCCTTGTCCGTCTCTGCCTTGATGAAGTAGAGGTTGTAGTCAAGAGTGCTGTAAATGGAAGTATCTTCGTTATATTTTGCGAGGACCGCATCATCAGTAGGAACGATGGAAGGATCGAACTGCTTTAAGTAGCTGCCGTACTCATTTACGAGGACTTCGCGTGCTGCAAAATCCGTGTAAAGTCTCTTGGTCATACCTGTTCCGTAAAGAGCCTTAAGATAAGACTGTCCGGACGGATAACCGTATAACCTTGCATAGAGGTCCAGAGTCTCAAGATTCTTGGCAGCTATTTCACGTGACTTTGATATCTCCATGAAACCGGATTCCTTGGCAGCGCGCTCAACCAGAGTGAGAGTCTTCATCTGGCCTGCAGCTTCTCTGAGAATAACATCCCTGTAAGTATCACCTGTCTCCTGGTTGCTGACATTATCCAAAGTGTCAGCGGATACCATTCCGTACTGTGAATATGAATCGTAAACTTCCTTGAAGTGGAAATTGGATTCGAGTACAGAGTAATTCTTGATATTCTTGCTTGTTCCGTCAGGATTGTTCTCTGTGATCGTAATACCTGTCAGAGTCTGGGGAAGTATTCCGGAAATATATGTGAAGAAGCAAGCGATGATAAGAATGACAGCTACTACTACAACTATCATTCCGCCTGAAACGAGCGACTTGTTTGCCTTTCCGGACTTGGTGGTCTTTGCCATCTTGCCTACCTACCTTATTTTATATTTATAAAAAGCACCAAACATTATAATTCGGTGCCCTTAATAATGCAAGGAAGACGTTCGGGAACATCAACTAAATAGTCGGGTTTTTGGGAGATCAGCTCTTCCATCGGCATCTTTGTCCACCCCACGAGTGCAAAACCGCAGCCTGCATCTCTTGCTGAAAGCAAGTCAGGAAGGGCATCTCCGACATAAAGGACCCTCTTCATGTCGCTTATCCCCAGTCTTTTCGCGGCCTCGACAAGAGGATCGCCAAACGGCTTGGCTCTTTCCGTTGCTTCCCTGAATACCATGTCATCGAAATACTGTCCCAGCCCCAAAAGGTCAATGGTGATCATTGCGGAAGACTCCAATTTGGAGGTAACTATGCCCTGCTTTACACCCAGGGATCTGATCTTCGCGAGAAAATCATAGACACCGGGGAATATCGGAACGACATTTTGCTTCATTCTTGTGCAATTATAGTCGAGATAAGCTTCGATGAGCTTTGCCTTCGTTTCTTCGTCATGCATCCAGAACGTGTCCGTCAGGGGCTTTCCGATAAAGCTCATCATGTCCTCATCGGTCCTGTCGGTACCGCCGAGGACGATATCATATGAAGCTTTCATGGATTCCATTATCAGAGGAACCGAGTCCTGCAAAGTGCCGTCAAGGTCATAAAGGACAAGGTCATACTTACTCATCGGACTTGGGGTTCTCCTCTTTGCTGCCTTCTTCGGGATCCTCAACCGGATTGATGTGGATCAGGACCTTCGCAATTGCATTCTCCTCGACCTTCAGGACCTTGATCCTAAGGTTCTTGTAGTTGACGATGGGATGCTCCGTCTCTTCGGGAACGCGGTCGAGCTGTGAGATGACAAGTCCCGCAATGGTGTCATATTCATCGTCGGTAAGTTCGATATCCAGGACATCTTCGAGGTCCGAGAGCGTCATGTCGCCCCTTACGATATAGTCGCCGTTGGAGAGCTTTACGAACTCATCGGCCTCATCATCGAACTCGTCCGTAATGTTTCCGACAAGCTCTTCGAGCATGTCTTCGATCGTGGCAATACCCATGGTTCCGCCGTATTCATCGACGATCACGGCCATCTGCATTCCGCAGTTCTTCATCTCGCCGAAGAGCGAAGATATCTTACGGGTCTCATGAACGATGAGCGGCTCTCTTATGAACTTCTCGAGCTTGAAAGGCTTGTCCTCCGTGGGAGGCATTATGCCTATGAGGTCTTTTATGTGAAGGATGCCGATGATGTCATCTATCGTATCCTTGTAGACGGGGATCCTCGTAAACTTCTCTTCCCTTGCAACGCGCATTACTTCATCGTAATCAGCATCGATCGGGAGCGAGACGATCTTCTTTCTGTGCGTCATGATCTCGGATACTTCCGTATCGTTGAACTCGAAAACGTTCTCGATCATCTCTTTCTCGGTATCTTCGATATTGCCGGACTCCGAGCCGACATCGACCATCATGCGGATCTCTTCCTCCGTAACGGGCTTATCCGTCTGGTTGGGATCGATCCTGAAGAGCTTTAAGACGAGATTCGTGGACTTCGTAAGGAACCATACGAACGGCTTTAAGACAGCGCCGAAGAACTTAACGACATTCGCAGCCGCAAAGGCCCATTTCTCTGGCTTGTTCTGTGCAATGCGCTTGGGAACGAGCTCGCCTAAAACGAGCGAGAAATAGGACAGGACGACCGTGATGACGACCGTCCACAAAGACTCCATCCAGGCATGCTTTGAGGCAGGATCCACCCAGAGAGCGAGCTTGCTCGCAAAGCTGTTGGCGGCAAAAGCGGATGACAGGAAGCCTGCCAGAGTAACGCCGACCTGGATCGTCGCCAGGAAGTTCCCGGGATTATCAAGGAATTTGATAACGCGGAGAGCCTTCCTGTCGCCCTCTTCAGCGAGCTTATGCATTTTCGCGTCGTTAAGCGAGATGACAGCCATCTCAGTGCCTGAGAAAAAGGCATTAACGAGGACGAAGAATACTACCAGTAAGATGCTTATTAAAGTGTCCATTATTTCATTCCGTTAAGAAGATCGATCAATGTCTGTCTTACAACCTGGTGGTCAGCCTTGCCCTTGAGCGCTCTCATGGACTGGCCGATAAGGAACGTCAGATTCTTCTCTTCGCCTGCGAGATAACCCGATACGGCCTTCTCGTTGGCAGCTAAGATCTCCTTGATAACGGGCTCTATCGCACTTGTATCAGAAACCATGGCAAGACCGTTGTCAGCGATATACTTCTCGGGATCGGTGCCGTTTAAGAAAGCCTCTTCGAGAGCCTTCTGGCCGGACTTCCTGTTGATCTTGTTCTCATTTACGAGATTAATGATCTTACCCATGATCTTACCGTCAAAATCGATATCGCCTGCAAGGACCTTGGCATCCTTGGCGATCTTGAGGAGGTCTGTCATGAGCCAGTTGGAACAGTCCTTAGGGCTTGATGTCACTTCGCACGCAGCCTCGAAAACCTTTACGAGAGCGGGGGTTCCCGTAATGATCTCAGCGTCATACTCAGGGAGACCCAATTCCTTTATGTATCTCTCGCGCTTAGCGTCAGCGAACTCGGGAAGCTCAGATCTTACCTTGTCTAAGAACTCCTCTGAGATGTTGATCGGCATAAGGTCAGGATCCGGGAAATACTTGTAATCCTGGGCATTTTCCTTGGAACGCATGGAGTATGTGTACTCCTGCTCGTCATCCCAGCGTCTTGTCTCCTGGATAACCTTGCCGCCTTCCTCGATAAGGTCGATCTGTCTGTCACGCTCATATTCGATAGCGCGCTCGATAGCCTTGAGGCTTGCGATATTCTTCATCTCCGTCCTGGTGCCGAATTCCTTCTGGCCTACAGGTCTTACGGAGAGGTTAACGTCAGCTCTCATCGAACCTTCCTGCATCTTGCAGTCGGAAATGCCAAGATACTGCATCGTGTCCCTGAGCTTCTCGAGATAAGCGATGACCTCTTCGCCGGATCTGAAATCAGGCTCTGAAACGATCTCAAGGAGCGGAACGCCGCAGCGGTTGAAGTCGACCATCGTCATGCCGGTAACGGGGTCATGAACGAGCTTTCCGGCATCCTCCTCCATATGGATCTCGTGGATGCCGATAGACTTTGTTCCCTTGGATGTCTTTATATCCACATGGCCGTTCCTGCATATCGGGAAATAAAGCTGTGATATCTGATATGCCTTCGGAAGATCGGGATAGAAATAATTCTTTCTGTCGAACTTATTGTTTCTTGTTATCTCGCAGTTAAGCGCAAGTCCTGCCTTTACGGCATACTCGACTACCTGCTTATTTAATGTCGGAAGTGTGCCCGGCATACCGGAGCAGACTTCACAGACGTGTGTATTGGGCTCGCCTCCGAACTTGGCAGAGCATCCGCAGAATATCTTGGATTCTGTGGAGAGCTCGCAGTGTACTTCGAGGCCTATTACCATCTCATAATCCTGCATGATCTTCAGCCCTCCCCTCTCAAAGCATTTTCCGGGATCTTATTCTCAAAGCCCTGATCAGCCGTAGCCTTCTGATATGCGGAAGCCACGCCGATGATGTTCTCTTCGGAGAATCTCTTTCCCATGATCTGAAGTCCTACAGGGAGGCCTTCAGTCGTAAAGCCGCAGGGAACTGACATTGCAGGGATACCTACGATGTTGATGAGTACCGTGCAGATATCACCCAGGTACATCTTCAGAGGATCTGACAAGCTCTCGCCTTTCTTCAATGCAGCTGTAGGAGCAACGGGGCCTAAGATGGCATCGTACTTTTCGAATGCCCGGTCAAAAGCCTGCTTGATGAGGTTCTTAACTCTCAAAGCCTTGTTGTAGTATGCATCGTAATAACCTGAAGAGAGTACAAAGTTGCCGAGCATGATCCTTCTCTTTACCTCAAGACCGAAGCCTTCGCTCCTGGACTTGATGTAGAGCTGGCCTAAGTCTTCAACGCCCTCAGGTCTGTAGCCGTACTTAACGCCGTCATATCTGGAGAGGTTTGAGCAAGCCTCAGCCGTGCAGATGATGTAGTAAGTCGGGATAGCGTACTTGATGATGGGCATCGGGAATGTCTCAACAGCTGCGCCCTTTGACTTGAGGACTTCAACTGCATCAAGAACTGCCTTCTTTACGTCCTCGTCGATACCTTCGCCGATATATTCTTCCGGAATACCGAACTTCTTTCCTTCAAGGCTGTAATCTTCAATGGCAGAAAGGTCGAGCTTCTCTGACTCTAATGAAGACTGGTCCTTGGGATCCTTGCCGCTGATAACGTTGTATACAGCAGCGATGTCTTCTGCCTTTCTTGCGATAGGTCCGATCTGGTCTAATGAGGATGCGAAAGCAACGAGACCATATCTGGATACTGCGCCGTAAGTAGGCTTAAGGCCTGTAACGCCGCAGAAAGAAGCGGGCTGTCTAATGGATCCGCCCGTATCAGAACCCAAAGCAACAGGTGCCAGAGCAGCAGCTACGCAAGCGGCAGAACCGCCCGATGAACCGCCCGGTACTCTGTCTGTATCCCAGGGATTGGATGTGATGCCGAAATAGCTCGTCTCTGTCGTGGAACCCATGGCGAACTCGTCCATGTTGGTCTTGCCGAGTATGATCATTCCTGCGTCTTCTACTTTACGGATTACCTCTGCATCGTAAGGCGGAATGAAATTTCCGAGCATCTTGGATGCACATGTCGTCTTTATGCCCTTTGTGCAGATATTGTCCTTTATTGCGATCGGAACGCCTGCCAAAGGTCCAGTAAGCGTTCCCGCCTTGATAGCCTCGTCAGCCTTTGCAGCCTTTGCGAGAGCTTCATCTCTGATCACGGTGATGTATGACTTATACTCACCGTCTTTTGCATCGATCGCGTCAAGGAAAGCCCTGGTTGCTTCAACCGAAGTGATCTTTCCTTCTTTGATCGCAGCGCCTATCTCGAGTGCGCCGAGTTTTCTAATCTCGATATCAGTCATGGCGCCCCCCTTAATCAAAGGTCTTCGGCACGAGGATCGTACCGTCCTTTGTCTCGGGTGCGTTGCTTAAGACCGCATCCCTCATATCTTCATTTGCGATAACGTCTTCACGTGTGACATTGGAAACGCCTGCCACATGGCTCAAGGGCTCAACGCCTTCGGTGTCGAGCTCGCTTAACTGGTCGAAATAACCTAAGATATCTCCTAAAGCCTTCTGAGTCTTCTCCTCATCTTCGGGGCTGAGCTCCAGTCGGCCGAGGCTCTCAAGGTACTGAACCAGATCTTTGGTAATCTCCATGAAATTACACTCCATCCTTAAAAAAGTTATAAACCTATAGTCTAAAATTTTAACATGACGCCCTATTTTAGTAAATAAAATAAAAGGCAGGATTGCCCTCTTTATTTAAGGATGAGTGCATAAAAGGCTGTCCCGCTATGGAACAGCCTTCTTTGGATCGATCTTAAAACAGAGATTACTCGCCGTCTTTCTCTTCATCTTCCTCATCTTCGTCATCTTCACCGTCTTCTTCCTCATCCTCTTCGGGTTCGGAAACTTTCTTGGAAGACTTGGAGGGCTTTACTTCTTCCTCTTCATCCTCATCATCGTCATCATATACGGGCTTTCTGACAGATTTGCCTGAACCGTTCTTGTTGTTCTTGATCGCATAGTTGATCAGGATGATGATGACTGCAAGGATGGCAACACCTGCAAGAGTAAAGAATACAACGATCAGAACGTCTGTTGTCGTCATGTTGCCCTTGCCTGTCTCAGCTTCACCGGAAGGTACCGTTGCATCGGGATTCAGGCTCGATACGGGAGTATCGGTGATCTCGGGAGCAGCAGTTGCCGTAGGAGCTGCGGGAGCAGGTCCGAACGTGCCGTCTGCGTGGAAATCGTGCTTCTTTGCCTTGATCTCTTCTAAGAGACCGTCACTTAATGCCTTCAATGCGATGTTGTTGAGCTCGCTTGCTTCCTGGTCCTTAAGTCCGAGATAGCCGACTACAAAGTAACCGTACTCCTGGGCATAAATGACGTCGAGCTCGCCTTCTTTTCTGTCCTTGCCGTATGCCCATTCTTCAAAGGCCTTGACCATCTGGCCCTTGGGAACGGCAATATCACCCTGGTCCATTACTTCATTATTTGCAAGAGCAGTCTCGGAAAGACCTGTAAGATCGTCAATGGTCTTGCATGCATCCTTCATGGCATTTGCTGAAGCAAGAGCCTTATCCTTGGTTGCCTGATCTGCTGTCTGGGGTGCATAGAAAAGAGCATATCTTACGTAAGGGACTTTCTTCTCCGCATCCGTGAACTGATAGTTCTGGCAGTATTCCTTGGAATATGCATCTGCGAGGAAGTATCTTTCAACTACTGCTCTGAAGCTTGTCTCATCCATTCCGGGACCGTACCAGAGCTGCAGATATTCCTCGAAGGAAAGACCGGCCTCGGGAGCCTTTGTTGTCTTTAAGTTCTCGATCATCTCGTCGATCTGCTTCATTGTATCCGCATCAAGGGAAACTCCCTCAGCCTTTGCGCGTGCGCAGAGGATGCAGGTGCTCTCGATGGAATTCTCGGCATAATAAACGTAATAATCGCCGTAAGTCTTATATTCCTCGCCATCATATTCAGCTGCCAGATCAAGGAATCCGAGAGGCGTTGCGGGGTAATAACCCATGTTTGCATAACCGCTTAAGTCAACGAATGCATTGATGTAGTAGAAATTGGATTCCTGCTTCAGGAGCGGCTCACCGTCAAAATAATACTGGTGATCCATGTAGTTCATGATCTGGTTGCCGTACATATCTTCGAAAGTCTTGGGCGTTTCAGGTGTCGTCTCGCTCGAGACTTCCGCAGATGCTGAAGTTTCAGGTGTGGTCAATCCTGTTGCTGCAGACGGGTCAGTGTCTGACAGTTTGTTTCCGCAGCCTGCGATCATGGTTGCAGCAATAGCTGCCGTGAGAATTACTGTTCCGAATCTTTTCATTTTGCACTTATCCTCTTGTAATCTTCCATGCATGCGGCGATCGTATCGTCCATGTCATAGTATTTGTACTTGCCGAGTCTTCCCCCGAATATAACGTTGCCGTCGCTTGCGGCAAGCTCTTCATACTTCTTGTAAAGCTCGTTGTTCCTGTCGTTATTGAGCGGATAGTAAGGCTCGTCACCGGGGTTCCACTCAGCCGGATACTCGTGAGTTATTACGGTACCCTTGCCTTTGCCGAACTCGAAATGCTTATGCTCCAGGATCCTCGTGAAAGGAGTCTCGGCATCGGTGTAGTTTACTACAGCATTACCCTGGAAGTCATCAGTATCGGGAAGATATTCCGTCTCAAATCTCAGACTTCTGTACTCGAGTTTGCCCAGGGAGTAATTATAATACTCATCGATCATTCCCGTATAGATGATTTTCGAGGCAATATTATCATAGGAATCCCTCTCCTTGAGATAATCCACGCCAAGCCTTACTTCGATGCCTTCGAGCATGTTCTCGATCCACCTGGTGTATCCTCCGACCGGAATGCCCTGATAGTTATCGTTGAAGTAGTTGTTGTCGTAAGTAAGTCTTACCGGAAGCCTCTTGATGATGAATGCCGGGAGCTCGGTTGCCTTTCTGCCCCACTGCTTCTCGGTATAACCCTTTACGAGCTTGTTGTAGATGTCAGGGCCTATGAGGGAGATCGCCTGCTCTTCCAGATTCTTCGGCTCGTCCACCTTGCCCAGAGCGATCTGCTCGTCGAGCTTGGCTCTTGCTTCCTGAGGTGTGACAACACCCCACATCTTATTGAAGGTGTACATGTTGAAAGGCATCGAATAGAGCTCGCCCTTGTAGTTTGCGACTACGCAGTTGGTATAGCGGTTGAACTCGGCGAACTTATTCGCAAAATCCCAGACTTCCTTGTCGCTCGTGTGGAAGATGTGCGCGCCGTACTTGTGAACGTTGATGCCGTTAACGTTCTCCGTGTAGACATTGCCGGCAACATTGGGTCTTCTGTCGATCACAAGACACTTATAACCGTCATCTGCTGCAAGGCGTGCGAAGGTCGCACCGTAAAGTCCCGCACCGACGATCAGGAAATCATATTCACCCATATCTGTTCCTCCAATTATCTGAAAGTCTTGATAATAATACACTATTTTCCGGATATTACCTAAAATTACTCTTCCTTGAACTCCTTACAGGCTATAAGGAATTCCTTGTATTTACCGGGTTCTCTGCTGACCTCTGCAAAGGTCATATGAGGAAACCATCTTGCCATTTCCGCCAGGCCCTCGAAAGGAAGTCCTGCGCCGGCGCAATCCTTCTTAAGCGCATCGGTAAGTGACTTTTCCTTCATGATCTGCTCCATCTTCCATGATGGTCCGCACTTAAGTTCAGGCGAACCGTCTGCGATATAGATGCTTCCTGCCGGAATAAGATCTTCGCATCCGTTAAGTCCGAGGAATAAGTCATAGGTTCCGTCCTCTACCAGGAACCTGCCAAGCTCCTCATCGAAATAGGACAGATCCTTCTTATCAAAAGTGATCTTTACTTCCGATTCTTCCCCTGCCCTGATCATGGGCTTGGCAAAACCGATAAGCTCTAAGGGCGCCCTTGATGTGCGCGCCTTGCGTTTGGAAGCATAAAGCTGTACGACAGTCTTGCCGTCAGTCCTGCTCTTGTTCTCGATATTAAAGTTAACGCTGAACTTATTGCCCTTCCTTGTCCCGAGAATGCTGTTTACGGCAAACTCGGAATATGAGAGTCCGTATCCAAACGGGAACAGCGGCTTTATTCCGCGCTTTATATAGCCTCTGTAGCCGACATAGATCCCCTCACCGTAATTGCAGGTAAGGTTGTCGGGGTAGCAAAGGTAAGCCGGCGTGTCTTCGTACCTTACAGGGAATGTGCATGGCAGCGCGCCTGAAGGATTTACGGCTCCCGTCATGATATCTGCCATCGCCTTCCCTCCCATCATGCCGGGATAGAAGACCGCAAAGATCGAATCCACGGATTTTTCGAGGCCATCAAGCTCAACAGGGCCCGGAACATTCAAGATCAGGCAGATCTTTCCCTTGCCTTTATTCTTAGCGAGCTTCTTTATCACGGATACCGTCTTCTTGTTCATCTTAAGGTCCGGCCTGTCGGCGCTCTCACCCGAAGAAACAGTCTCTATGACTACCGCTGTGGCACCCTTTCTGAATGCTTCGATATCATCCTTAAGGATATTCCTGCTTCCTAAGAGTTTTCCTAATTCTTCAGAAAGGCAGGTCGTTCTGTCCGTCTTGACTTCAGCTGATCCCCAGCCTGAATCAAGGAAACGGTCCGGACCGAAGAATACGGCCTTGGCATTTTTCTTCAAAGGCATGGAGCCGTTGTTCTTAAGCATTACGATGCCTTCTTTGGCAGCATTGTAGGCTGCCTTGTCGCCTGTCTTCTTATACTTGGAATTGGTAAGTCCTTCAGGCTTTTTCACGCTGCTGAACTTCTCTATCAGCTCAAGCACTCTAAGCGCGGCAGTATCAAGATCTTTCACGGGAAGCCTGCCGTCTTCGACTGCCTTTACGATGTCCGAATGATCCCGGGGACCCGGCATGAAGATGTCCTGGCCTGCCGCTTCGGCATCGCCTGTGTTCCCCTTGCAGGAATCCCAGTCGGTCATTGCGACGCCCTTATAGCCCCACTCACTTCTTAGCACAGTCTTAAGCAGCCAGGGATTCTCGTGGCAGTGGACTCCGTTGATCTTCGGATATGCACTCATCAGGGTCGAAGCCACTTTGCAGCAGGTTTCAAATGCGGGGAAATAGATCTCCCTTAATGCCCTCATGCTTACAAGTTCATCTATGTTCGTACGGTTGATCTCAAGGTTATTGCAGGCAAAATGCTTGACGTTCGAGGAGACTCCCATGCTCTCAACGCCTTTGCACATCTCGGGTGCCAGCTTTTTTGCAAGGAATGGATCTTCTGAATAGCCCTCGAAAAACCTTCCGTTTCTGGGTTCTCTTAAGATATTGCAGTTGGGTGTGCCGAGAAACACACCGATCCGGTAGACCAAAGCTTCCATTCCGAGAGCCTTGCCGGTCTCATAAACGGTCTTGGGATCCCATGTCGAAGCAAGGAGTATTCCCGGAGGGTAGCACCCCGGTGCCTCACTGATCCCGCCGCGGTATTCGGTAATTTTGGAGATGATATCTTCCCTGATCTCTTTTTCGCGCTTGGTGAGCTTATCAGGTTCATAGAAACCAAAGAACACGTGCATGCCTTCTTGAGGGTTGATGTCCTTGGGCGGTTCTTTCATGAGGCGCTGGAAAAAGTGCTGGTGGTTAAGCCCTGTTCCACCGTCCTGCATGACGAGTTCGGGAACCGGTCCGGCAGCGGATTCGAATCCTCCGATGGAGAACGGCCCTGTTCCGCAGAGAAGTCTTGCTTTGTCTTCTATGGTCATCTTCTTCAGAAATTTCTTGGTGTTCATGGCCCGGCTCCTTTAATGATATATAATCCAACTATACCATTTTTGGCATCAGGTACAGAATGGCGGTCCGGCTGTTTACATCCGGTCTGCAACAAAACCGGCTTCAGGTCTGTATACAGTGCAGAAAGCTAATTTGAAGGAGACAGAAAAATGAAGACCGCAATGAAACTTTTAACCGTCTTAATGACCGCAGTGCTCGCACTTTCGATAGCAGGATGTACAAGCGCCAGAACCGGCAATAGCCGCAAGAGCAGCCAGGGCAATAAGATCGACATCAAAGAACTTCAGAAGAACACCGGAAACATGCTTGTGATCACCTGCAATCCCCAGGAAGCTATGACGGCAGAACAGTATGAGATGGCAAGATTCGAGATCACGGTCACTTATGAAGGCAATATCACCATTCCCGGAAACCCTGTCAATCAGACAAGCTTGAAGCTGAAGAACGAGGACTACATCAAGTTCTATAGATTCGGCATCGATAATGCTGAGAAGAGCAAGTTCGCAAATTACAGTGAAGACGTCTGCGACGGCGATACATATACATTCACATTTTACGACACGGACGGCAATCCGCATGTCATCTACGACGGTTACTGCTACAACAATAAGGAACTCCAGGACATCCTCAATATAACCGGCAATTATTATCTTGACTGATAAACCGTCTGCTTGCTAATTCCATAGAATTTAAAACGGGGCATCTCTTTTCGAGAACTGCCCCGCTTTTATTGACTGATAAATAAGGTCCGATTATGAGTTTGTAAGGATAGCAAACTTCAGTGTTGCCTGAACTGCGACCTTGCCGTTGACTGTTGCAACAGCTTCGCCGAGACCTACAGGTCCCTTAACAGCAGTGATCCTTGTCTCAAGTCTTGCTGTGTCGCCGGGAACGATGGGCTGCTTGAACTTGCACTTGTCGATGCCTGCGAAAACAGCGATCTTACCCTTGAACTCTTCCTGTGAGAGGATCGCAACGGCACCTGCCTGTGCAAGAGCTTCAACTGTGAGAACACCCGGAACGATGGGCATCTCAGGGAAATGTCCTCTGAAGAAATACTCATCAAAGGTGAAGTTCTTATAAGCGATGCAGAATTTACCCGGTTCATAATCCTCTACCTTGTCGATAAGAAGGAAAGGATGTCTGTGAGGGATGATCTTCATGATCTCTGTTGTGGTAAGTGCATTTGCCATAATGTGGATCCTCCGTAATTATTCAGCAAACTTCTTGACTATCATGGAAGCGTTGTGGCCGCCGAAGCCCAGGTTGTTTGTCATAGCATAAACTATATCGCGATTCTTAGGTTCGTTAAAGGTGTAATCGAGATCCATCTCGCCTTCAGCTTCCTTGGAGCCTGCGGTAACGTGTACATAACCGTCCTGAATGGACTTAACGCAAGTGATGAGCTCGATTCCGCCTGCACCGCCAAGAGCGTGGCCGATCATGGACTTTGTGGAGTTGATGGATACATTCTTGATGTCTTCCTTGAATGCATACTTCATTGCACGTGTCTCGAAAAGATCGTTGTGGTGCGTTGATGTGCCGTGAGCATTGATGTAGTCAACCTGGGAAGGAGCAATTCCGGCTTCCTTCATGGCGATGATCATTGCCATGCCTGCGCCTGAACCGTCTTCTGCAGGTGATGTGATGTGGTAAGCGTCGCATGTTGCGCCGTAACCTACGATCTCAGCGAGGATGTTTGCGCCTCTTGCCTTGGCATGCTCTAAAGACTCGATAACGAGAACGCCTGAACCTTCACCGATTACGAATCCGTCTCTGTCCTTATCGAACGGTCTTGAAGCTGTCTCGGGATCTTCGTTTGTTGAAAGAGCCGTAAGTGCTGCGAATCCCTGGATGCCTGTCTTGCAGACTGCTGCTTCGCATCCGCCTGTGATCATGACGTCTGCATCACCGTACTTAACTGCCTTGAAAGCATCACCGACAGAATGAAGACCTGTAGCGCATGCTGTAACGACGCATGTGTTGATGCCCTTCATTCCGTACTGGATCGCGATGTTAGCAGATGCCATGTTAGCGATCATCAAAGGAATGTACATAGGAGCGATCTTGCCCGACTTCTCGAATCTGATCTGCTCTCTCTCGTGTGCCTGCATCGATCCGATACCGGAGCTTACGATGACACCTACTCTGTAGGGATCTTCCTTCTCCATATCGAGACCTGCCTGCTCGATAGCTTCCTTTGCTGCTGCCAATGCATAGTGTGCGAAGGGTTCCATACGCTTCATCGTCTTGAAGTCCATATAATCTGTGGCTTCGAAACCCTTGACCTCACAAGCAAGCTTAACCTTGGCGTTGCTCGCATCGAACTTGGTAATGGGAGCTGTTGCTGCCTTACCCTTCTTGAGACCTTCCCAAAAAGTCTCAACACTGTTGCCCAGCGGGGTGATCGCACCCATGCCGGTTACTACGACTCTGTTTGCCATTTAAATATTCTCCGTTAGTTTTTTATTTATCTTGGCGCTCCCCAAAAGCACCATTGATTACATGTGCATGCCGCCGTCAACAGACAGTACCTGGCCTGTGATGTAAGAAGCATCATCAGAGCAGAGGAAGTTGACAACGTTTGCGATATCCTCAGGCTGTCCGTATCTCTTAAGAGGGATCATTGCAAAGATCGCTTCCTTCTGCTTGTCTGTAAGAACAGCCGTCATGGGTGTCTCAACATATCCGGGAGCGATAGCATTGAATGTAATGTTCCTTGAAGCAAACTCTCTTGCGCAGGACTTTGTCACACCGATGATTCCTGCCTTGGAAGCGGAATAGTTTACCTGGCCTGCCTGGCCTTCGATACCTACGATGGAGGAGATGCTTACGACTCTTCCCTCTCTCTTCTTCATCATGAAAGGTGTTGCGTGCTTGATGAAGTTGAAAGTACCCTTGAGGTTGACTGCGATAACTGAATCGAAGTTCTCCTCTGTCATCTTAAGGAGCAGGCTGTCTCTTGTGATGCCTGCGTTGTTAACGAGGATATAGATACCGCCGAAGTCTTCGTTGATCTGTGCTACTGTCTCGCCGACCTTTTCGAAATCAGCAACGTTGCACTGATATGCCTTGGCATCAACGCCCAGAGCCTTAACTTCATCTTCTGCATCCTTGCTCATCTCGAGGGGGCATGCATCAACGATCGCGATGTTGTAGCCGCTCTTGGCAAGCTTTAATGCGATTGCCTTACCGATTCCTCTTGAAGCGCCTGTAACGATTGCTGTTTTTCTTGTATTCTCAGACATTTTTCTACCTCCTTAAGGTCTTAGCCGAGTGTTTCCAATAACTTGTCTACGTCTTCAGGTGTTGATACACCGATTACCTTGATCGAAGGAACCGTCTTTCTGACAAATCCTGCGATCGTCTTTCCGGGGCCGACTTCAATGATAGTGTCAACGCCCATCTTTTCGAGTTCATAAAGTGTCTGCTTCCATCTGACGGGATTTGAGACCTGAGCTTCGAGAAGGCCCTTGATCTGATCCTTGTCAGTGATCTGCTGAGCATTAACGTTTGCGATATAAGGGAGCTTCAGGTTGCCGAGTTCGACCTTCTCAAGTTCCTTGCCGAGCTTCTCGCCTGCACCCTTAAGGAGAGGTGAATGGAAAGGTCCGGAAACATTGAGTTCTACGACCTTCTTGGCGCCTGCCTCAGAGAGCTTGGGCATAGCTGCCTGAACAGAAGACTTCTTACCTGTGATAACGATCTGGCCGGGGCAGTTGAAATTAGCGCACCAGCAGCCGTCGATGTCCTTTATCACGTTCTCGATAGTCTCAGCATCAAGGCCGATTACAGCGGCCATTGAGCCTTCGCCTGCGGGAACCTCTGAAGACATGAGCTGTCCTCTGATCCTTGTAAGTCTTACTGCATCCTCAAAGCTCATTGCACCTGCAACATAGAGGCTGCAGTATTCGCCTAAAGAGAGGCCTGCCGTAACGTCGGGCTTGATGCCTGCAAGGAGCAGCGCATCCGTTATGATGCAGCATGCCGTAACCAGTGCCGGCTGTGTAAATTCCGTGATGTTGATGTCTTCGTTGGGCTCGAAAAGGAGCTTGTTCATGTCAACTCCGGAAGCCTTTGTTGCTTCGGAGATCATATCGGCATAGTGCTCGCCTGACTTGACGAACTCCTCTGCCATTCCTACCTGCTGTACGCCCTGACCCGGATAACAAAATGCGATCTTCATTATGCTTCGAGTTTCCTTCCTAAAAGTTTGTCTGCCTGCTCGAACATCGATTCGATGATGACCTTAGCAGGTCTTACTTCCTTGACAAGGCCTGCGATCTGGCCTGCCATGAATGTGCCTTCCTTGATGTCACCTTCGACAACAGCCTTGCGGAGACTTCCTACCGTAAGTCCCTCGAGCTCTTCGAAGGTAACGCCGCTCTGCTCCATCTCAAGATACTTGTTGGAAAGAGCGTTTCTTATCTGTCTTACAGGGTGGCCGTAGGTTCTGCCGGTAACTCTTGTGGAGTTGTCCTTAGCCTTGATGACCATATCCTTGTAGTTCTGGTGAACATTGACTTCGTCACATGCGCAGAAGACTGTTCCGCACTGAACGCCCTCTGCACCGAGCATGAAAGCTGCAGCAACGCCTCTGCCGTCAGCGATACCGCCTGCAGCGATAACCGGAATGGATACTGCGTCAACGACCTGGGGAACCAGTGTCATTGTAGTAGCCTCACCGATGTGTCCGCCGGACTCAGTGCCCTCAGCGATGACTGCATCAGCACCGCATTGTTCCATTCTCTTTGCAAGAGCAACGCCTGCCGTAACAGGAACAACGATGATGCCTGCTTCCTTCCACATATCCATGTACTTCTCCGGAGAGCCGGCGCCTGTCGTAACGACCTTAACCTTCTCTTCAGCGATGACCTTGGCGATCTCAGGAGCTCTGGGGTTCATGAGCATGAGGTTTACGCCGAAAGGCTTGTCTGTTGCTTCCCTGCACTTCTTGATCTGGTCGCGAAGCCAGTTCTCATCAGCGCCGCCGACACCGATGATGCCGAGACCGCCTGCCTCAGATACTGCTGCTGCGATGTGCCAGTCAGCTACCCAGGCCATACCGCCCTGGAAGATAGGATACTTGATGCCGATCAAATCTGTGATTCTTGTCATGTCCTTTTATCTCCTTTGTTTATTTCGAAAATGCTGTTTAGTAAACAATATAGTTAGCATCCCATGTAAGTCCTGCACCGAAGCTTGCGATAACGAGCTTCATGCCGGGCTTGAGTCTGCCGTCCTGCTTCATCTCGTTCAGAAGGATCGGAATGCTCGCAGACGAGATGTTTCCGTAGTTCATGATGTTCATGGGGAATCTGCTTCTCTCGATGCCGAGCTTCTTTGCCGTGGCTTCGATGATCCTCGCATTCGCCTGGTGAAGGATGTAGTAATCAACATCCTTATCGAGATCGAAGTTGTACTTCTCGGAAAGATCCTTGATGATCTGGGGGACCTCAGATACTGCAAACTTGAATACTTCCCTGCCCTGCATATAGAAGGATGTGGCTGTCTTGAAGCCCTCTTCCTCCCATCTGTCAGGCTGTCTTGCAGCTTCACAGTGGAGGCATCCGCCCCTTGCGCCTGAAGATCTCATGATGAACTCATTGCGCTTTGCGTTATCGTCAGCCTTAAGTACTGCCGCGCCTGCGCCGTCACCGAAGAGGATGCATGTTCCTCTGTCTTCATAGTTAGCGAAATTTGAATTGCACTCGGAACCGATGCAGAGTGCGACCTTGGAATTGCCTGATTCGATAAAGCTCTGGACTGTATTGAAAGCTGCAACGAATCCCGGGCATGCCGAATTTACGTCAAAGCAGCCGCAGTTCTCCGAAGCGCCGATCGCCTCATGGACCACGCATGACATCGAAGGTATAACAAGGTCGGGTGTTGTGCATGCGGTTACGATGAGGTCGATGTCCTTAGGATCGATGCCGGCATCTTCGATTGCCTTCTTCGCAGCCTCAACTGCCATTGTCGAAGGCTTCTCCGTGATATGGTCTGCAATATGTCTTTCCTTGATTCCAGTGCGCTCGGTGATCCACTCATCGCTTGTATCCAGAAATTTAGCGAAATCGTCATTGGTGACGACCTTCTTGGGAATGTAGGAACCGAGTCCGATAATTCTGCCTGTCATTAATAAAACCTCTTAAGTTCAGCCTGCCGTGCGGACATAATAATCCCTCAGGCTAAATAGTTTGATTGTCAAAGTATTCCACAGGAAGGGTGTTTTGTCAAGTGCTTTGATTGTCAAAGGAATGGCAAATTGGCGTGAAATTGACCGCTCCGGCGGCCGGTAATGAGGCGCCGGTCCTGTTTGGCAGCGGCTGTTTTTCTGTTTTCGAAAACGAAGGGGAATCGTGTTTGCTTTGAGCAAAGGGTAAAATCGTACTCTTTTCGACCCCAAAAACGTACGAAAAAGATGCTTGCACTTTGCAACACGCAAAATCGTACGTTTTTTTCCTTCAAAAACGTACGATTTGAGTACTTGCACCGTGCAAAGGGTAAAATCGTACTCTTTTCGCCCTCAAAAACGTACGATTTGAGGCTTTGCAGATTTCTACCGGTAATTAGGCGTGACTCCTTGCCTTCAATCAGAAGATATTACTTCTCAAACCTTGAAGCAGCCCAGCCGCCCTCATTCATATGGGAATTTGTAAGGGTCGCAAAGCCTTCCGGTGACAGGAGCGGGATCTGCAGCTTGCGGATAGTCTCGGGATCGAGCTTAAAACCGTTCGCGCAGTATTCGGCACCGGCCTTCTTCAGGTCATCCAGATATACCCTGATCTGCCTTTTAGCCTTGCCTGTCATGAAGACTTCGCCCATGGGGCACAATATCGCCGTGTATTTTTCCCTGCCTCCGCATATGAGATCGTACTGGGCAAGGAGCGCCGGATAGACGGGTTCTAATTCGACATAGCCGCAGGAACTTATAACAACGAATTTCTTATTAAATATAGAAGGATCTCTCATCTTGTTAAATGTCTGTCCGTCGTCAGACCTGGTACCCATGTAGGGTTCGGCAAGAGAGAGGCACCTGTCGGTCACTGCCTTAAGCTGTGAAGGCATGCCGTAGAAATACAGAGGAAAGCTCTCGATGATGATGTCAGCTTCCCTGATGGCGGTGATGATCTCTGCCATGTCATCCTTTATGGCGCATGTTCCGTCAGGAGATGCCCAGCATGCAAAGCAGCCCATACAGGGCTTGATATCCTTCTCATAGATATTTATCTTCTTAACTTCTGTGCCCTCGGGAAAACCGGATACGAAAGCATTCGTAACCTGAATGGTGTTGCTCCTGTCCTTCTTGGGACTGCCGTTAAGAACAAGGACTTTCATCAGAGACTCAGGCCTCCGTCGAGCACGATGACCTGGCCGGTCATGTAAGAGAATGCATCGGAAACGAGGCTTGCGACGCAATTTGCGACATCTTCAGCAGAACCGAAGCGCTTCATGGGGACCGCCTCCAGGTACTTCTCGGCAAGATCGCCCGGAATGGACTTGATCATGTCGGTGCCGATAAAGCCCGGAGCTACCGCATTTACCTGTATTCCGTAAGGAGCGAGCTCTTTTGCCATTGTCTGTGTCATGGAGTTGACCGCGCCCTTGGTTGCACTGTAAACAGTCTGGCCGGGAACTGCGAGGATCGAACTTACTGAAGAAACGTTGATGATCTTGCCGCTCTTCTGTGAACACATCTTAAGGCTTGCAGCCTGCGCACAGTTGATATAACCCTGGATATTGATCGCAAGGCTCCTTTGCAGAGAATCAGGTCTTATCATGAGAAGATAAGCGTCATCTACGACACCTGCATTGTTGACCAGAACGTCTATCGTCTCAAAGCTCTTCTTTATGGCCTTGAACATGTCCTTGACCTGAGCGATGTCGGATGTGTCTGCCTTATAGATCTCGCAGCGGACACCCAGTGCGGAGATCTCTTCACAGGCTGCCTTGGCAGCTTCATCGTTGGAAGCGTAGTTAAGAGCTATGTCATAGCCTTCCTTCGCAAGCTTTAGTGCGATCGCTTTGCCTATTCCTCTGGATCCGCCTGTGACTACCGCCGTCCTGCTCATAAAAAGCCCTCCGTCTTATGCCTTGGTCAGCAATACTGCCGAATAAAGCGAGCTTGTTCCGTATGAGACGGCAATGCCGCTCTCGAACTTTCCTTCATAGATATCCCTGGCGAGCATTGCGAACTGCATGGATGAAGAAGCGGCTCTTGCCTCGCCGAAGGCCTTCTTAATGAGTCTGACTTCGATATCGTCTCCGAAGATCTTCTTATATACTTCCATCTCGAAAGCATCGATCTCGCTGATCCCGTTGCCGAAGCCGTAGATGCACTTAACGTCTGATGCCTTCATTCCGCTCTCTTCAAGGACGTTCTCGACAGCCTTTGTAAGAGCAGTTTCCGATAATCTCATATTGTCATTTCTGTTGCCTGACGTGTCTCTGGCAGAAGAAAATCCTGCGATCTTCGCATAGCGCTTCGCACCGCGCTCCATTGCAGAGGAATCCTTCTCGATCACGCATGTTACTGAGCCTTCGCCCAGGGTCATCCTGCCTTCGGCGGCAAGACCAAGATCTGCATAGATCTCTTCGTCGATGTCGGTGCACTCGTCGGTTCCTGATGCGAGCATGATGCTCTCATAGCCGAACATGATGGCGCCGGCTGCAGCGCAGACGCTCTGGAGACCTGACTGGAAGCCGTTTGCGATCGTTACGTTATAGCCCTTTATGCCCGTGGCGATACTGAGATAACCGCCTGCTGCGTTATAGACCGTATTCGGGAAAGCAAATGCGGATCCCTTGTCGATGCCGTCTCTGATGATCCCCTTCTGGAAGTTGGCGATCTCAGTCATCGGGCCGTCGTTTGTGCCGATGCAGATCCCGATTATGCTTTCATTCTCAGGTGTGACCGTTATGCCGGCATCTTCAAGTGCCTTAAGGCCGCTTAAGAGCTGGAGCTGTGAGAGTCTGTCGAGTTTTCTTAAGAAAGCAGACTTTACTCCGTATGACTTGAATGTATCAGTATCAAGCTTGGCGACATATGTCTTTGAGTCCTCATTGAACTCGCCGTTTACGATGCCTATGCCCGTTACATAGAGTTCCTGCTTGGGGCATGTGAGGTTCAGAAGATTAGGGTCTTTCGCGAAAACTATGCTCGCATTGTTGCCGCCGAACGCGAAAGAATTCGACATCGCGTACTTGATGTCCTTTTCGAGCGGCTTGTTGGCAATGAAATCTATATCGCCGGACTTCTCGGAGAGGACCTTTAAGTCTTCTTCGCTGTAACCTGTTGTCGGCGGAAGCTTGCCCTCGGTAAGAGCCTTGACCGTGAGGACTGCTTCGATAGCGCCTGCAGCGCCCAGGCAGTGGCCGGTCATTGACTTGGTCGAACTTACCGACAAGTGCTTGTTGTCTGCGAAAACAGTATTAAGTGAGAGGAATTCCGACTCGTCGTTCTTGGCCGTACCGGTACCGTGCGCATTGACATAATCGATATCGGTGAACTTTAATCCGGAATTCTTAACGGCACGTGTAATAACGCTCATCTGGCCTTCGCCGTCTGGCCTCGGAGCGGTGATGTGATAAGCATCGGAGCTTACGCCTGAGCCGAGCACATCGCAATATATCCTGGCGCCGCGCTTAACGGCATGCTCGTAGGATTCGACAACGAGAACGCCTGCGCCTTCGCCCAATGTGATTCCGTCACTGTGGTTGAAAGGGGAACAGTCGGAAGGAGCCAATGCCCTCAAGGCATGGAATCCCGCGTATGCAAGCGATGAGAAAGAATCGCATCCGCCCGCGAGGAATATCTCGCCCTTGCCGCCCCTGATAAGATCTATTGCCATTGCGACACTCAAAGTGCCTGCCGCACAGGCATTCACGATATTTGCGGTAATGCCGCCCGCATTGTAATAGTCGGCAACATTTCCCGCGATGGCAGAAGCCGGCATCGCCTTAAGATCATCGATGTCGCCCTTCTCGCCTTTAACTTTTGCGTTGTAATACTTCTCAACACAAGCGGCACCTGCGATACATGAACCCAGGATGACGCCTATGTCGGATGCGCCTTCGGAAGCTGCATCGATTCCTGCATCCGCAAGTGCCTCGCCTGCCGCCTTTATTCCGAGGGCAGTCGTCCTGTCGTATCTGCCGTCAGCAAGCTGAGAATTGGAGCTTGCTACTTCGGCACCCTTATGTGAATAGCAGGCTGAAGTATCAAAGCTCTTGACATCAGCTATGCCTGACCTGCCTGTAAGTGCTGACTCAAAGCACTCATCAGTATTATTACCAATTGCGCACACGAGGCCTAAGCCCGTGATAACGCAACGCTTCTCATTCATTGGCATTATCAGTCCTCTTTGTGTGCTTCTACGAATGCCGTAAGAGTCTCAATGGAACGGAAGTCCTCTCTTGTAGCACCTGCACCGGAAATGTCTACTCCGAAGAGATTCTCGATACCTACGATGATCTCGATGGAATCGATGGAATCAAGTCCTATATCCTCGCCAAAAAGCTCTGAATCGTACTCGAGCTCGTCTTCAGGGATCCTGAGTCTTTCTACCAGCATTCCCTTGATCTTCTCGGCAATCTCATTATTCATTTCCCTAAGTTCCTCCTAATATATTTAAAAAGTAAAACTTACGACAATAACCTTACACTAAGTTGTCCTGTTTTTCCAACGAAACGGAATAAAAGCGTAAAATAACGCCAAATCTTTTAAGTTCTTGTACCGACATCTTACATTCCTCGCCCCAGGAAGAGACCCTGAGCGTATCTCCTTCCAATCCCGTGATCGTTACCCAGTGGTAATCGCACATAGTCTTAAATCCGCCGGGTTCCACGACGCAGACTTTCCTGAACGGGGACACGAAAAGCATTACCAGAGGATCCCCGCTCTTCAGGTACTCAGGGATCTTCTCCCACCATTTGAAACGGAAAGACTTGACCTTGATCTTCACGCCTTCCTTGACGGCAAGCTTTCTGATGCCCCTTCTGAACCTTCCGGCGCTTACGCCCAGGCTTCCGAAGAATTCCTTTCCGAATATCTTTCTGGCTTCCCTTTTCCTGCCTATCATGATGGGCCTTATATAATCCTTGGCATCGAAAAACCTTTTGAAGTATTCTTCCCTGGTCATGCCCTCCTCACCCTTAAGGCGCATGATCGCATCAAGGCCGGCGATTATTCCGCAGCCGCTGTTAACGAACATCGCGTCAGGAAGCCACATCTGGCTTCCGCCGAATGACTCACGGCCGTATTGATCGATTATCTTTGGCGGCAGACTCATCTTAACAACACCTCCGACCAGGCGCCTTCAACAGGCATACCCGTAAATTCTTCTGCTCCGGCGTCCCGGAGTATCTTCCTGCTCTCATAGACTCCGCCTCTTACGGGGACCGGAGCCATGAAGCACCTTATTCCTTTCGAAGTCCAGCGCTCTACCATGGGTGCAAGTCCTGCAGAAGCCGTTCCCGAATGATTGCAGCAGATAAGCACTCTGTCAAAACCGTCCTCAGGTATCACGCTTCCCGGAACGGCAGGGATCACCAGTATCTTAGGAAGCTCCTTCTTGTTAAGGAACTCCGTGTAATCTCTTATCTCAGGCAGGGTGCCCTCGCTATATTCAGAATAGATCCCGTTAATGTCAGGCGACATTATCAGGTGAGCCTTATAAAGCTGCTGATCACCTCTGCCGTTCTTAAAGGCCACGCCGCTCCGCCCTTCTTCAAGGCATCTTACGGCATATGTAAGGTTCCCTGATGCCTCATCAGGGTCTTTATCAGGCGATCTCATGGAACCGGTGATCACAAACGGAATATCCAAAGAACCCAGTATCCTTGCAGCAAGCTGGGCAAAAAATGCACATGTATCGGTCCCGTGGGTTATAAGGATCCCGTCAAAACCCGGAGCTTCGCTGACGATCTTTTTTAATGCGTCACGGTAGAGATAAGGTGTCGCATCCTCAGAAGAATAAGTCTTAAACTCTGGGAAGGAGAATTCGTGGGAAGGATACTTTTCGAGCAGGACGGAGCGCGCAAAAGAAGGCTCGCCGAGCTTTACCGTGCCCTTCGAATCGTAAGAGAAGATCGTTCCTCCGAGCATCGCGCCTAATATCCTCATTTCCCTTTCCTTCCGACACAATATTAGAGTAAAATCTACGAAGTAATTATAATTCACGAGGTTTTATATGAGAATAGCGAGCTGGAATGTCAACGGAATAAGAGCAGTTGCAACCAAAGGGTTTGCAGAGAGCCTTGAGAAGATCGGCGCGGACGTCATAGGCATCCAGGAGATCAAGGCAATGAAAGAGCAGTTAGGCCCTGAGATCACCGACATTCCGGGCTATAAGAGCTGGTTCTATTCTGCCGAGCGCAAGGGTTATTCCGGCACGGCTCTCTATTCGAAGATCGAGCCCAAGAGCGTCGAATTCGGCTTCGGCGTTGAGGAGTTCGACCATGAAGGCCGCGTCATAAAGGCTGATTTCGGCGATTTTGTACTCTTTAACATCTACTTCCCGAACGGCGGCAGAGGCGACGATTACGTTAAGTTCAAGCTCAGATTCTACGACTGCTTCTTAGATCAGGTCGACGCCCTTAAGGCACAGGGCAAAGAGGTCATCTGCTGCGGCGACGTGAATACCGCCCATAAGGAGATCGACCTTTCCAACCCCAAGGCAAATTCAAAGATATCGGGCTTCCTTCCCGAAGAGCGCGCATATATTGACAAGTTCATCGAAAGAGGTCTTACCGACACTTTCAGGATGCTCCATCCGGACGATAAGGAATGCTATACCTGGTGGTCCTATAAGACCGCTGCAAGAGAGCGTAATGTAGGCTGGAGAATAGACTATTTCTTCACAACGGACGGGCTCAATTCACGTGTCAAAGAGTCGAACATGATGACTGACATCATGGGCTCCGATCACTGCCCTATCTATCTGGATATTTAAGCTTCCCCGCCCCTGGTATTGTGCTCGAAAAGACGCCCGTTGATGTCGAGCTTGGTAAGGGAACCCGTTACCTGGAAATCCATATCGTCTGAATGCTTCGGAACATCAAGGTTTGTGAAGATAACGCCCTCGACCTTGGAATTGGATACCCTGACCTTGACCTTATTATCCATTCCCCTGTAAATCCCGGCCTGTTTGCCTCCGAGATCGACTCTTAAGGTGACATAATCGATCGTGATATTTGAAGGTGCGGCCGTACCGGATCCGATGACTGTAATGTCATGCGCCTTGGATTGCACGATAACTGTCGCGCTGTAGACGCTTATCTGAAGCTTCTCGCTGTGCTTCGAACCGATCATGACGATCTCCGCGCCTTCGAAATCAAGATTCAATGAGGAGTGTTCGATCATCATGTCGCATCGGCCCATGAAAGAACCGATTCCGACAGCCGACTGCGCAACGCTCTTGATGCCGATATAACAATTGCTGATAAGCGGTTCTATGTCTCCGAAATAAGACCCTATTCCGACAGAGTTCTGGCCCATGAGATTAAGCTTATACATGCCGCGTCTGACCGTGATGTGTCCGCCGAGGCCGCTTCCTATCGCCACGCTCTTGTTGGCATTGACGGTTATCTCGATAAGTCCGTCCTGATCGAAAACAAGATCTCCGTGATAAGAATCCATATCGTTTCCGATACCGAATGTCTCGATCGCCGTCGAACTTATGGAAAGGTTTCCGACACCTTCGAAAGTAAGGTTAGACGATGCTGCTGCCCTGATGCCGCCGGAAAGCGAATTCTCTCCGGTAAGTGACAATACGACTTCGCAGTCTTCACCGATGTCTATCGCAGGCATGTTATCCGCACCCGCAAATGAACAGTTCTCAAGCGCGATCTTGCCCTTGTAACCGTTCTCGATCTTTATTCTGACAGATCCTTCGTCGCCCGGAACGCCGATGATATGAAGGTCCCTGTGTGTAACTTGTCCGGCTGTAACGTGGATCGTGTTATATCCGTCCTTGATAAGGATAGGCAGCGAGATCCTTGCCTCTCTTCCGGCAACATAGTCCCTGTTGGTGTGACTGCTGCCCCTGTTGCTGCTGTATCTGATGATCTCTTCCCTGACCGGTGCAGGGATCTCCCTGATGATGTTTGCCGAAGGACGGGCAATGTAATAACCCTGAACGAGGTCGACTCCGAGATTGATGACAGTCTCTACTTCTTCCGCGGTCTCGACGCCTTCTGCAAGCGCCAGGATATTATTGTCGTGAGCGAACTCGATGAGATCCTTTACGAAGTGCTGCTTCTGCGGCGAATCCTGGATATTGGCAAGAAGCGCCCTGTCTATCTTGACGAAGTCAGGCATATATCTCAGCAGATTGCTTACATTGGAATAACCGGTGCCGTAGTCGTCAACGGCAGTCTCAAAGCCGGCCTTCATGTATTCCGACTTCATGTCGGACAATTCCTGATCGTCGATCTCCGACTGCTCGGTAAACTCAACAACCAGCCTTCCTGCAAAAGCCTTTGCCTTGTCGGCGATCTCCTTCATGTCCTTATTCTTCAGGCGCTGTCCCGGGATCGAATTTATGAAGATCTTAGCGTCGCCCTTTAATGAATCCGTATTCCTGTTTATGTAATCGAGAACATTATTGAAAGTCGCATGCTCGATATCGTAGAGCCTGTTGAACAGTCCCGCATATCTGATGACAACGAGCGGCCTGATGATGGGATTGGTATCAACTCTCATCAGCGCCTCATAAGCATAGATATCACCGTTCCTGACGTTAATGATCGGCTGGAAGTGGTAATTGATCTTGTTCCTGTCAAGGATCTCATTTACTATCTTTGCTTCTTCGATCTGGGCGTCAGTAAGTCCGTCGGCATTGAGCTTCTGGATGTTCATCTTCTGTCCGTTCTTCCTGGACAGCGCCACCGAGACAAGGGACTCATAATCGGTTCTGGTCCTGGGCGTTCCTTCCGCGGTACCGTAGTATACTTCAAGCTTCCTTCTTCCTTCGGGAAGATCCCGGTTAAAGTCAGCTATCCTCTCATTAAGCTGCTGCTTTCTTTCTTCCATGACCTCATCGACTTCGCTGCCGCTGCTAACGACCTCGAGTGCGACCATCTCGCCGTTGCCCATGCTGTAGATCTGGCCTCTGGAGAAGACCTCGTTAAGGAAACGGCCGACACTTATGATCGTGTTGTCGCCTGCCGCTCTTCCGTTGTCATTATTGATCCTGGAAAGATTCTTGATATCGATGGCAAGCGCTCCGATCTTCTCGTTCTCCTTCAAAGGATTGAGAGCGATTATGCCTTCCGTCTGCCTTAAGAATCCGTTGTAGTTATAGAATCCCGTGAGCGGGTCTCTTACGAGGCTTGCCTCAAGCTTCTTGTTGATGGTATTAAGTTCATCGTATCTTCTGAAATTCTCAAGACCTCTCATTATGCTGTGAAGCCAGAAACGGTAAGACTTCTTATAAGATCTGGGATCCGTATATGACAATACAGCATAGCCGAAGATCGATTCCTCAAAATGCAGAGGCGTAAAGAAAAACGCCTCAGGCTTCAATCTCTCCATATCGAGTCTCGGAATGAGAACATCCCTGTCAAAGTAGACATCGTCGCTCACTCTGTCGCAGTTATAACTCTCAGGCCTGCATGCTATTACATGCATCATCTTTCTCGAGAAGAACTTGTCAGTATCAGAAAGCCTCTCGGGCGAGAGCCTTGATTCATCTATGGCTCCTGCCATGAGCTTTGCCTTTGTCTGCCATCTGTCATTAAGGCAGATCGAGAAGCTCTCGAAATCCCTTATCTGGAAAACATAAGAGAATGTGGTCTTCATGAAGCCGTTAAAGTCATTTTGTATGACCAGGTCCTCATCCAAATGGTTGAATGAAGAGAAAACGCTGTTGTGGGAAGTATCCGTGTCCCAGACTTTTCGAAGCCTGATCTCATACCGGACCTTATCACTGCTGCACCCGCAGCTCCTTCCGCAGAAGAATTCGCCGGTATCCTTAAAAGGCTCGCTCTTCTTCCCTTCCATGGAATCGAAAAGATAACCTAAAGCATACGAACCCATTGCCTTGGCCGGGATCTTAATGGAAGTGATCGGCTTGGGTGAATATCTGCCTTCTTCAGTCGAATCGTAGCTTGCGACGGCAATATCCTCAGGAACCCTGATGCCGCCCTCCTCGAGAGCTTTTGCAAGACCTATCGCCATGCAGTCGTTGGCGCAGGCAATGGCCTGGGGAAGCTTTCCGCCCTTCTTGATCAGACGGTCGCCCAGACTCTCTCCGCTCTTATACCAGAAGTCTCCGTAGAAAACTCTGTCCCTGCCTACTGACAGGCTGTGCTCTGACATGGCATCGATAAATGCCTGAAGTCTCTGCTTTGAATAATGGTGCCAGGCCTTACCGGTAAGATAAGCGATATCCGTATAGCCGTGTTCTTCGATCAGGTGGTTTACAAGGATCTTCACCGCATCGTAGTGATTCGGGAATATCGACGGGAAATACTTGCTCTCCTTGTCGATAAATACGACCGGACACTTGCAGCGTTCATGGATCATCTGCTCGATACTGTCAGACAGGCCCGGCGACTGCAGGGTGTCCGCCATTACGGCAACAGCATCAAATTCCTCAAAGGGAACAAGAGAGAAGATCGACGTCTCGCCCACTTCTCTTCCGAGATTATTCTGATATTTGAGGTAGCTTCCGAAGACCAGGACATCGGCATCGTGCTTAAAGGCATTATCGATGAAGCCCTCAATGAACTGGGACTGATAGTATTCATCAGCCTGGGCAACGAGTAAAGCTATTCTTTTACGGTCCGCCATAGAAGAACCCGCCTGCAATCCATAATCTAAAAAGCACTTAATGATGACAGTCTAATCATCGTGACAGTGAAAAGCAATTAAATTTTACTTTTGTTTTCACGATACAGACTGAATATTTACACTCTGTCTATAAAGACTCCGGAATACCCCGGAAACCGGTTCAGGCAAGAACTCTGTCAACGGGAGCATATCCCGTTGTCTTCTTGAATCTGATGTTGCTCTCGAAACTCTCGAGACAGTCAGAAGGATCGATGCGCTCGAAGTTCAAAGTTGCAAGAGCATCCCTCTTGATCTTGACTGAAGCGATAGTAACTTCCTCATCGTTGCCTGTTGCAGGATTAAGGACCTTATCAACTGCATGGATAAGCACCGTCTTGACCGGCAGGAGCGCAAATGTATCTCTTGCGACTCTGAGCATCGTGCTTGATACATAATCCTGTACGAGCTCATAGTAAGCGGACTTCGTGAAATCCTTCATTACCAGCTCACCGTTTGCCTTCATGTCAGGATACTGAGTAGGAACGATGTCACCGGACTTGACCTGGAATTCGATCTGCATGATCTGGGGATCGTCTGTTCCGACTTCAAAACCGCTGCCGTATTCGAGGAGATCGTCAAAAGGTCCGACTTCAGCGATGACATTGAAATATGCATCTATGTCGCCTGCCAGAACGCTCTGTGCGAAAGGCTGGAGCTCCTTGAGCTGGCCTGATACAGCACCGTTTGCGAGAGCTTCCCAGTCGATGTAACCGTCAGACTGCTTATGAACGGACTTAAGCGCTTCGATTCCTGCTGCAAATTCTTCGATCTTTGCCTTGGATGCTGCGATGAGTTCTTCATTAACTGCGGGCTTTGCTGCTGCCTTAGCTCCGACAGCTGCACCTGCCGCACCTGCTGCGGCTGCCTTTGTGCTCTTTGCCGCCTTGGGCTCAGCTGCGGCCTTGCCGGCAGCCTTCTTATTCTTAGCATCCTGAGCCTTGCCGGTCAGACTGCTTACAACGTTCTTAACGTTGGTGTTCTTCGTGTAATAGATGCCTGTTCCCGGAATACCGACCGTTGTCCTAGCGTTGCCCTTAAGGTTGATCGACTGCCTGAATCCGCTCTTGCCGAATGAGACACTGGGTCCGGATTTGCTCAAGTTAAGCTTTAAGCCTTTGCCCAAAGAGATCGATTTGCGGAAATTAAGTCCCATATGCAGTTCCTCCGGAAAAATTTGTTAAAGTAATTTTATCACAAATCAGGCTGCAAATATGCGGAATGCTATAACTTGCGCGTATTTATTTTAAGTGGTTCCGAATGTTTGGATAACGAAAACCGTTATCAAAATGTTGATACCGTTTTTCCGCATGTCCGCCCTGCCAACATTAATAAGGCCGCCCCTACGCGGACGGCCTCAAAGTCTTTATCGTATCCGAACTTACTTCAGGAATCCTTCGATGATCTTCTGCTCGGCTTCCTGCTCGTTAAGACCCAGGGTCATGAGCTTTGTGATCTGCTCGCCTGCGATCTTGCCGATAGCAGCTTCGTGGATGAGCGAAGCGTCGACACATGTTGCCTTTAGCTTAGGTGTTGCGACGATGACGCCCTTGTCCATGATGATGGAATCGCACTCTGCGTGGCCCTTGCAGACGGCATTTCCGGAAATGTCGATGATGACATCCTGCTCGGACTCGCCCTTTGCGACGCCGCGGCTTACGATGTCGCAGACAGAACCGTCGCCGTTAAGATCCACCTTGATCTCTGCCTTTGCCGTCTGGTCGAAGTTCGTAAGGATCTTGTCGTGCATGATCAATGTGGCGTCAGGGCCGATCTCTGCCTTTGTGATCCTGTATGTATCGTTGATACCGGCAATCTGGGACGTGTCCATGTCCATTGTGGCGCCTTCTTCAAGATAAACGACCGTGGTGGGGTTCATGAACCTCTTGCCGGTGCCTGTTCCCTCGCCGTAGTGCTTCTCGATGTACTTTACCTTCGAATTCTTTCCGATATGGAAAGTATGGATGCCGTCGTGCTGGCTGTCGTGTCCGCCGCAGTTGCTGATGCCGCACCCTGCGATGATGGTTACGTCACAGTCGGAGCCTACGAAAAAGTCGTTATAAACGCACTCCTTGTGGCCGGTTTTGCTGATGATTACAGGGATATGGCAGGATTCATTCTTCGTTCCGTCCTTGAAATAGACGTTGATGCCGTCTCCTGATTCTCTGGATTCGATCTGGATATTCGCCGTAGAACATCTTCCTTCGCTCTTGCCGTTGGATCTGATGTTAAAGGCTCCTACCGGAAGGCTGTCCAGCTCTGCTACTTCTTTCAGCATTCTCTTTTCGAGCTCATCCATTGCAGGACACCCCCTTCTGACCATAAGCGCAGTCGCATCCGCCTCTGCGTCTCATATTAAGTTCCTCCATGATCTTTGCTGACTCGTCGTATCTGTCGACCACTCCGTCCTTCAGATAGATGATCTTGTCAGCGATCTCCAGGATCCTTTCCTGGTGGCTGATGATCATGATATTTCCGTTTGTGACTCTTCTTAAGTTCTCGAAAACCTTGATGAGGCTCTGGAAGCTCCAGAGGTCGATTCCTGCCTCAGGCTCATCGAAAAGACTGAGCTTGCCGCCTCTTGCAGCAGCCATGGCGATCTCGATCCTCTTCATCTCACCGCCTGATAAAGTGTCGTTGATCTCTCTGTCGAGATAATCCCTGGCACAAAGGCCTACGGCAGAAAGATACTTGCAGTCCTTGGTAACGTCAACGCCTTCGCCTGCAGCGATGCTCAAGAGGTCCTTGACCTTGAGGCCCTTGAACCTTACGGGCTGCTGGAAGGCAAAGCTCATTCCGAGATTGGCCCTCTCGTATACCGGGAGATCCGTAATGTCCTGTCCGTCAAAGATGACCCTGCCTGATGTAGGTGTGATGATTCCCATGATGACCTTAAGGAGCGTTGATTTGCCGCTGCCGTTAGGGCCTGTTATTGCGACGAACTTGTCGTCGATCTTAAGGCTTATGTCCTTGAGGATGTCTTTGTCATCCGCATGGAAACTGATATTCTGTAGTTCGAGCATATACCCTTTACCCTTTCTGAACGGAGCACTCAAGGCACTATAGAGCACTCCCGCGCATAAAAACCAATTTACTTTAAATTGTTTGGGGTCAATTATCAATAGTTATTTTCGACATATGACGAATAATATCCGATATCGTTCATTATACCTATTGTGAATGATTACCATACCCAGAGAGTTCTTAAACCGCCCTATGATACTGTGATAAAATACTTCAATTAAATTAAGGAGATATTCTTCATATGTGCGGAATAGTCGGATACACAGGCAAGAAAAAGGCAGCTCCTATCCTCTTGGACGGCCTTGCAAAACTTGAGTACAGAGGTTACGACTCGGCAGGTCTCGCAATAAGGGACGGCGAAGCTAATCCCGTCGTTGTAAAGGCCAAGGGCAGACTTAAGGTGCTTTCCGAGAAGACCGACGGAGGCGCAGCTCTTAAGGGCACATGCGGCATCGGCCACACAAGATGGGCAACCCACGGCGAACCTACGGAGAATAACGCTCACCCCCACATCGTAGATGACTATAACGTCGTAGGCGTACATAACGGCATCATCGAGAACTATCAGGAACTTAGGGACAAGATGATCCGCAAGGGTTATAAGTTCTATTCCGAGACAGATACCGAAGTCGCCATCAAGACCATCGATTACTACTACAAGAAATACACCCACGACCCGATCGAAGCGCTCGCAAAGACAATGGTCCGTGTAAGAGGATCTTACGCTCTCGCGGTAATGTTCAAGGATCACCCGGGCAAGATCTTCGTTGCACGCAAGGATTCCCCGATGATCATCGGCTGTGACAAGGACGCTTCATACCTGGCCTCCGATGTTCCTGCGATCCTCAAGTACACCAGATCCGTTTACTACATCAATGATCTCGAAATGGCATGCCTTGAGGCAGGCAATGTCACCTTCTATAACCTGGACGGCGACACGATAGAGAAGACTCCCACAGAGATCGACTGGGATGCAGCTTCTGCAGAAAAGGGCGGCTTCGAGCACTTCATGATGAAGGAGATCCACGAGCAGCCCAAGGCAGTACAGGATACCCTGAATTCAGTCATCGTACCTGACGGCGATTCATATAAGATCGACCTCTCTGCTTCAAACCTCACGGATGAGGATCTCAAGAGTTTTGAGCAGATCTACATCGTTGCCTGCGGTTCCGCATATCATGTCGGATGCTGCACACAGTACATCGTCGAGCAGCTCGCGGGCATTCCCGTAAGATGCGAGCTCGCTTCCGAATTCAGATACAGAACGATGCCTTTGAACAAGAATGCCCTCTGCATCGTCATCAGCCAGTCCGGCGAGACCGCCGACTCCCTGGCTGCCTTAAGAGACGCAAAGAAGAACGGCATCAAGACCCTCGCAATCGTAAACGTCGTCGGATCTACCATCGCACGTGAAGCCGACTACGTTCTCTATACACTCGCAGGCCCCGAGATCTCCGTAGCAACGACAAAGGCTTATTCAGCACAGCTCGCAGTCTGCTATGTCCTCGCCATCAAGTTCGCGCTCGCAAAGGGCACGATTACGGAAGACCAGGCAAAAGAGCTTGCCTCCGAAGTAATGTCCATCCCTGCCAAGATCAACAAGGTCCTTGAAGACAAGGAGCGTCTCCAGTGGTTCGCTGCAAAGCTCGCCGCACAAAAGGATATCTTCTTCATCGGCCGCGGCATCGATTATGCGATCACGATGGAAGGAAGCCTCAAGATGAAGGAGATCTCCTACATCCACAGCGAAGCTTATGCAGCAGGCGAGCTCAAGCACGGCACTATAAGCCTTATCGAGGAGGGAACCTTCGTTATCGGCGTTCTCACACAGAGCGGCCTTTATGAGAAGACACTCTCCAACCTTGTCGAGACAAAGGCAAGAGGCGCTTACCTCATGGCACTCACATCCTTCGGAAATTATGCGATCGAGGATTCGGCAGACTTCGTAGTCTATGTACCGAAGATAAATGAGCTCTTCGCAGCATCCCTTGCTGTAGTTCCGCTCCAGCTTCTCGGCTACTACGTATCCTGCGCAAGAGGTCTCGACGTCGACAAGCCGAGAAATCTCGCTAAGAGCGTTACGGTCGAGTAACCTCTCTGTTAAATAAATACTGACTTTTTTGACCAACCCCGATACTGTCCCATTATCGGGGTTGTCAAGTCTTTAATACGCACTCCCACGCGTTTATAATGTACATATGAGTAAGCGTAAACCATACATCTTTATGACACAGGACAAGCTGATCGATCTCTGCAGATATGACATCGGCTGGATCGATATCGTAGGCGGTACCGAACTCGATGCATATCCCGATACCGGCTTTGACGTCCAGTGTGAGAATGAATATCCGATGCTCTTATCGGATCTTAAGACTGCACTCTGCCATTTCGAGGATGAGAAGCTCTCATTCGATGACTTTGCTTTCGACTGGTGGTGCCCCATAACCACATATTTTTACGGAGACCTCTGTCTGGATGAACTTCTCGGACCTGATCCGGACAGTATCTGCGATCTTCCCCTTCCTCCTCTTCCCGAGACAGATGAGGACATGATAGTAACCATCTTTATAAAGATCGCCAAGATAGCGGATACCACCGTTGGGACCGATAACTTCCCCAGAGGCACGGCATCTGAAGTATTGGGGATCGCAGGCCTCATCAGCATGATAGAGAATTTCGAAGAGAATAAGGAACTTCCGCCCGAAGAGCGTACATATACCAAGGATCAGATGATCACATTCCTCAATCACTGGGATAACAGCCTGCTCCTTTCTGACGCCAGGGAAGATGTCATCAACCACTTCGTTGACTTTACGAATATCCTTTGCAAGCAGCATGTTTTCGAGGCCCTTAAGATAAAGGCCTTCGCATGCAACGGCGGCAATGCTGCCTTCCCCTGCGATTACGGTGAAGCTGCAAGGCTCCTTAAGATCCTCCTTAAGGAATTCGGCTTCGGATATGCGGCCAATGCACTGGGATTCCTTTATTACGACGGCAAGGTCAACGGAGTGCCCGACTACGATACGGCCTTCGCTTACTTTGCGATAGCTTCCAATTACGGCATACCCGAAGCCAAGCTCAAGTTTGCCGACATGCTCCTTATGGGTGACGCCGGCAATCCCGATCCGATCCTTGCCTATAACACATACCTTCAGGTATATCACGATGCCAGGATCAGGTTTGAATCAGGCGACTTCAACAGCAATCTCCCGGAGAGCGCCATAAGGATCGCCAGGGCTTTGAAGCTCTTCCCTGACCAGAAGGTCAGAAGACTTAAGCTCCTCCTCGAAGCGACCTATGCATCGTTTGTAAGATATCAGCATAACAAGGTCTATACGGATCTTGAATTCTCTAAGAGCATTCAGACCGAGATCGACAAGACGATCAACGAATTCACCAAGGACGATCCGGTCAAGATCAATACCGGCTGGCAGCAGTTAGGCCTTGACGACGTAAATGATGTCTTCGACGACTTCTCCGGACCTCCCTTCCCCGCCTACTATACAGTCGGCGTAAAGAAGCTTAAGAGCAACAGATATAAGCTGACGATAAAGCGTCACTCCTTATTCCCGGATACATATCCGCCGCTGTCGTTATCCGTCCAGCCTTGGCTCCTGCGTGCAGGACTTTGCGATAACCTGACATTTACGGTGCCCGGTGAATGCGGCAATGATGCGCTGGACTATCTCGCAAACAGCGGAGAAGAAGGCACTTTCGACAAGCTCGTCGTAAGGAGCAATGAGGATAAGACTGCTTCAAGGTTCTCATTCGTAAGGAACGGGCAGGTCGTGCTGGGATTCGAAGCCGGCAGGATCTTCTTCAACAAGCCATCCGGAAAGACCATTGAGTGATCTTTGCCTTAACGGCACGCTGGACTATCGGTAAAGATGGTTTATAATCTCACTTGTTTGGAATAATTAGGGGATAGGTGCTTTTCATATGGTCCGCAGATCAGGGAATCATCACTTTACACACGTAATCGCGCTGATGCTTACAGCTAGCGTGCTGTTTTGTGCCTGCCAGACCATTCCCACGGAAACTGTCATGACCACTGAGACAAAGTCGACCGAGATCACTCTCTATCCCGACTCATCCTCATGGAGCTTTGAAGCCGAAGGCGCTGAGACAATGCCGGTCTCTTCCGATAAGAATGCACCTGATGACACTGACGAAGACGTCCACGATCCTTCCGGTGAGTCAGACGATACTTCAGATACGGACAGCACCACCGAATCCACTGCAGAACCGACATTTAACACCGGCGTTTCCTCTGTCGGTGAAGGGTCATACACATTCATGATCGGGAATACCAAATTCCATTCGAGTGCCGACATCTCCATGCTCATAAAGCCTGAGGACGGTTCCGTCTATGATTTCGGTGCCAGGGATTGCGCCTGCACATGGATCGATACATCCTACATAAGAGACACATACAAGATGAAGACTTACGACGCTTCCTACCGTTATCTCGGTTATTACAACAACGACATGTCCGTAAGCTTCAACCCCTATAAAGAGATAGGCGAATGGAAATCCCCCAAGGGACATGATTTTACGCTTTATCTGGTCGAGATCCTGATAATCTCCCACAACCTTGAGATCAGGATCCTCCCGAAGGAAACAAACAGCTATGACATATACAACGTATCTGTCAACGGAAGAGGGTATTATGCATCCAAAGACCAGCTTCAGATGATGGATTTCGTGCTGAGCTTACTTGCCAAGACGCCTTATGTTGACCCGCTCGAAGGTCTCTACACAGGAACGGATCACAAGTATTATTTCTGAATTACCTGATGTAATCCATGAAGTTCTCTTTGTTCTCAAGTGCAGTGGTCGTGGGTCTTCCCAGATCATCTCTTGCACCGATGGAACACTTGACTTCAATAAGGGACAGCTCATTTCTTGCTTTTGCAGCTTCAAGCTCCCTGTCTAAGTCCTCGAAAGTATCGACACATACTGCATTCGGATAGCCGCAGGCTTTGGCGATCGCAACGATATCGATAGAACCTGCAACAGTCGGCATGCCTCCGACTGTCTCGTGAGCACTGTTGTTGATAACAACATGGATGAGATTTGAGGGCTTATTGGCACCTAAGACTGCCATTGATCCCATGTGCATGAGCACAGCGCCGTCACCGTCTACGCACCAGATGCGCTTATCGGGCTTGTTGATGGCAACGCCCAGAGCGATAGATGAAGAGTGGCCCATGGATCCTACAGTAAGGAAATCGTATTTATGGGACTGTCCGTTAGCCACACGGGTCTCGAAAAGCTCTCTTGAAGCCTTTCCTGTTGTGGATACGATCGGATCTTCACCAGATGCCTTGACTATATGCTGAATGATCTCTTCACGGATCATCTTGTTCTCATTCTTATATTCGACCTTGCCGTCGAATGTGAGAGCGCCCTTTCTGATAACAAAGGCAACGTCCTTGCCCTTAGCGAGGATCTCCCTGAATTCAGCCATCTTGGCTTCAACTTCCTCGTCCGTCGTATCCTTGCCGATGGCAAAAGATGCGATATCCATATCATCCAGGAGCTTTACCGTTACTTCGCCCTGGTAAATGTGCTGGGGTTCGTCGTGAATGCCGGGCTCGCCTCTCCAGCCGACGATAAATACCATCGGAATCGCGTACACCTTATCATTCAGAAGGGAAGCTACGGGGTTGATGATGTTGCCCTCGCCCGAGTTCTGCATATATACGACCGGGACCTTGCCTGTAGCCAGGTGATAACCTGCCGCAAGAGCCGTGCAGTTGCCCTCGTTGGCTGCAATGATGTGATGCTTGGGATCGATCCCGTATGTGGCCATCAGATAATTGCAAAGAGCCTTGAGCTGGCTGTCCGGTACACCCGAATAAAAATCGCTGCCGATTATCTCTACAAGTTTTTCAACCTTCATATTCCCTCCGAAGTACAGGCGCAGTTTACAAAGCGTCCCGCATGTTTTCTTTCGGGACACATTATAACACTAATAACAGACAGGTATTACTGCTCTGATTACTTACACTTGGAGATCGAAGATCCTCCGACGTAATTATCGGCAAACGCCGCTTCATCCCAAGTGGTGTAATACTCCATTATCCCAAGGTCCTTCTCGCTGGTCTTAAAGGTGTACTTGCCTGCCTTCTGGGACTCAGCTTGGATAAGAAACTTTCCCTCGATAGTTACATCGAGACGCGTGATCTTGTCAGAGCGGTCATTTACGAACTCGCCTTCAGCTGACATGTGTCCGTACTGGATCTCATTTCTCGTGAAGCGTACGTAGAACTCCGGCTCTGACTTGTTTTCTTCTTTTTCGACCATGGATGCGGACTGCCATGTTCCCTCCACGGTCACAGTAGCCGTATTAACGGTAGTCTCCGCTGTCCCTTTAGAAGATGTTTCCGCAGTCTTCACGGAAGTATTGGCCTTGCTGTCGTCCTTGGTTGTTTCTGATGATGCATCAGTCTGACTTTCTGTCGCGATCTGAATGTCGGCAGCCTGGGTCGTTAATGTAGACTCCTGGTTTGCCTGACATCCTGCTATTCCTAATACCAATACCGCTGACAGTGAAAGTATTAGAATCCTTTTCATCTGGTTCTCCTCAATATTTTTTCTAGAAACCTTATGCAAAGGAAAACAACGTGAAAATATCGTTTAAGTCCATCCCGGCTTAAAACGACCATTACGAAAGTATTCCTTTGTATTATCCCCGGTATCCGTGCTCTCCAGGAAAACCTTAAGAACACTTCAACTGCGATAATTTTACTACCTTGCGCGATTTGCTTCGAGACAAAGAGGGGCAAAAATGTATGACTTGTCAAAAATAATGTATTATTTCGTTCGAAAAAAGTATCGTTCATTTTCTTTTTGAAGCCTTTACATTTGTTCCCCGGTGAGTATAATCGGAAGCGTCCAAGGCGGAGTGTGATTCTCCGACCGGCGGTGAACGTTAGACGCGTAAGCCCGCAAGCCTCATAAATTCTTAAGGTGAGGTTGACCCGGTGTGATTCCAGGGGCCGACGGTAAAGTCCGGAAGAAAGGAAGTGTATTTTCTATGTCTGAAACCAAATTGACCGTTAAGGCGGATTCTAATGCTGCACGCAAGATAATGATCCGCCGGATTGCCGCAACAGCGATCCTTACCGCTATGGCTGTTCTCCTTATGTATCTGGAGATCCCGCTCCCGTTTATGCCGGTATTCTTAAAGTTCGACTTCGCCGAACTGCCTGCACTTATCGGAGCATTTGCGTTAGGACCTGTCTGGGCCGTTGTCATTGAGCTCCTGAAGAATCTCATACACCTCCCTGTTACACAGACAAGTGGTATCGGCGAATTGTCGAACTTCATAACAGGAGTGATCTATGTGGTAACTGCAGGACTCATTTACAGAAAGGTCAGGACCAGAAAGGGCGCTGCGATCTCACTTGTAGCTTCAACCATTGCTCTTGCAGTCATCGCGGTTCCGATCAATGCGTTCATCACATTGCCTTTGTACGGCTCTGTCATGGGATTCCCTCTCGAAGCCATCATCGGAATGTGCACAGGAGTCAACCCTCTAGTTAAGGATAAGCTCTCACTTCTCTTTGCAGTATTCGTACCTTTCAATCTGTTTAAGGGAATCGTCGTAGGTCTTATCACATTCTTTGTTTACAAGCCGATATCAAAGCTCATCAACAAGACTTACGATAAGACGCACGAACAAAGCAGGAATTCATGATATAAGAGAGGGCTGTCTCAATGAGGCAGCCCTTGATTTTTGCCTTGTGGTACGGGCTTTTGAGTACTTGTCCGCTATTGTGCCGTCAGCTAAGAATTGTTGCCTCAAATGTTGCTCTTTTTGTCCGCTCAGAAGGCAACAGATAAGGCAACATTGGCAATGTTGCTCTCAATGTTGCTCTTTTTGTCCGCTCAGAAGGCAACAAATCCTTAATTACGCTTTAGATGGCGATTATCTTCTTCCGACCGCATTTTCTGCGAGAAGTTCAATCGCTTTTACGGACTGCGGCCATTCGGGATGCGCTATCGGGTAAACGTGATGGCACTTTAATTCGCCGTCGTTCTTGCCTTCGTAGTAAACGGCATTCTCAACCAGATCTTTGAATTCGCGGTTCTGTGCAAGCAGGAAATCATCCTCGCCGGCGATCACGCAAACTCTTAATTCAGGGTCTCTTTCGGCTAACAGCCTAAGATCGTAAGCATAATCGGGAAGGCGCTTCTGAATGTTCTTGTTTTCTGTCTTTTTCTCGAAATAGATACCCGGGAACTCTTTCGTCTTATTAACGATGCCGGGGCAGATAAGACCTGCGGATTCGGCGATGGCGCGGGGCTTTTCGAAGACCCAGAGGCCGTGACGGATATGCCTGTTCCTGGTAGCTATTGCAACAATGAATGCAAGATACCCGCCTGCCGAATCCCCGACTGTGTGGATCTTCTTGAATCCGTATCTTCCGCACACGAAGTTGATCGCCGTGAAGATCTCATTGATTATCTGAGACAGATCAGAATCGGGCATCAGCGTGTAGTCGATGTTTACTACGGGGATATTGGCCTTGATCGCCAGATGCATGCCGAAGTTCTGATCGAGCTTTTTGAAGCCGTAAACGAATGCTCCGCCGTGGATCAGGATGAAGCATTCTTTCGCGCCGTAACAATTGAAAGGCGTATAGATATCGAGCTTCAGGGGATGCTGTCCGTGCTTGTATTCTATGTCCGTTTCGGTCCTGCATTCAGCGGGAAAGACTTCATTCTCGAGTCTGGGCGCGTCAAACGTCTCGCAATTCCTGATGAATGTCAGTCTGTTCTTTTCTGCTTTGTAACGGACGAAAGAATCGAACATAGAAATTCCCCTCCTCGTTATGTCACCTCTTCTTGAAAGAGATCGGCTTGGTCCTCGGTGTTAAGAGACCGATGATGATCCAGAAGTAAGGAGCAACGTTGAGAACGCTGCTGTTCAATATTGCCTGGCATGCATATGCAGCGAAGATGACAAGAAAGATCCAGTGAAGACATCTCTTAACGTCATCTGTCTCTTTGATGATCCTCTTAACTGCATTTACTGCTGCGTAGATGAGTACGGCAAGGTAATTGATAAGAGCAAACACGCCCTGTGTAACAAGGGTATGGAGATATTCGTTGTGGCCCTTATCCTGAATAAACTGACCCTTCTGCCAGTCAGGAAGTTCTCTGAAAGCCTGTGCATAGTTGTCAAGGCCGATACCGGTTACCCAGTGCTTCGGAATGCTGTTGATTCCTGCTCTCCAGATCCTTCCTCTGCCGTGACCGAAGTTGTCGTCACCGACTCTGGCAAGCGTATCGGTAGCTGTCTCCTTGACTCTGCTGGTTACGATGTTTGTAGCCAGGGTCGTGATAAGGATAACAACCAGGAAGCCGCCGCACATGATAAGGAAGTCGGTTACGATCTTCTTAAGCTTAGCCTTGTCCATCGTGCTCTTGCGCATAACGATGAAGGAAATGATGTATGTGCAGATCATGCCTGCAAAGCCGAGCCATGCAAGACGTGAGTAGCTCGCGAGCATTGTGTAGAAGAGCAAAAGGGCTACAGCAAAGAAGACCCACTTTATATGCTTTGATCTGAAGAGTACCGAACTGAATATGAACAATCCGGAAACTGCTGCAACAAATACAAGAGAGAGTGCTCCGTAGAAATTCGTGTTCTGAAGAAGTCCGTAAGCCGCTTTTGTGGATGCCCTGTTGTAAAGGAAGAGGCAGTAGTGGATCTCGATCCTGAATGTCTGCAGGAATGCGACAACACCCTGAATGAGAGCTACGACGAAATAAGTGTAGAGCATCTTTTTGCGGAGCTTCGGATCTTCGATCATGGTGCCCGCATAATAGAGGCAGTAATAACAAAGGAATATCTCAGGTCTCTCGCAATAGTATTTTGATCCGCCCGCGAAAACACCGGGATTAACGGAGAATGCCATTGAGAGGAGCATGAAGATGAAGAGTGTGACGAAGAAAATGTCAGCGACATAAAGTTTGAACTTTCCGTTTACTATCCTTGATACAACATTCAGGATAACGGCAAGTGCTAAGAGTGCGCCGAATACCGCTACGACATAGGGCTGGAAATAAGACGGATAAGGCGGACGTGGTCCGATTACCTTGATCTTAAATTTGCCCAGGAGCTCTGTTATGATCTCCACGATCGGCAGCGCCAGAAACAGCGCCATTGATAAATAGCAGAACACCTTGTCAGAAGACAGTCTTGCAAGGACCGGTGCTTTAAGCCTCGTTTCTTCAGTCATTATTCATATTCCCCTTTATACAAAATTCATTTAATTATTTGGCTTATTATAAAGAACTTGGGTATTTATTGAAAGTGCAAGTCCGTTTATAATGCTTCATTGTTATATAATTGACACATCAATGATCTATGGAGGTTTTCTTATGTCACAAGACATGCCCCGCGAGAAGCTGGCGTCACTTGTCGCTTCCTTTATGAGCTATTCTGCCGGACATCTTCCGGACGACGTAAAGCTTCGTCTTACGCAGATGAGCGAGGTCGAGAATGAGGGCTTCGCACCCGAGATATACAAAGTTATGAAGAAGAACATGGAGCTTGCGGATTCTTTGAAGAGACCTTCATGCCAGGATACCGGAATCCCGCAGTTTTTCGCGCGCGTCGGATCCAAATGGCCTTATATGGACATCATCGAAGATGCGCTTGTTGATGCAGTCAGGGACGCTACTGCAAAGGCTCCCTTAAGACCTAATGCCGTTGAGGTATTCGACGAGAAGAACACCGGCAACAACATAGGAACCCACAGCCCCTGGATCGACTGGGAGATCGTAAAGGATTCCGACCAGTTGGAGCTCTATTTCTATATGGCAGGCGGCGGATGCTCGCTCCCCGGCTTCTCAAAGGTCCTCATGCCTCTTGAAGGCTACGAAGGCATTGCGAAAGCTGTTTTCGAGCAGATGACGACATACGGCGTAAATGCCTGCCCTCCGTGCCTTGTAGGCATCGGTATCGCAGGTTCGTCCGAAGTTGCTGCCAAGCTCTCGAAAAAGGCTCTTCTCAGGCAGGTCGGCTCTCATAACCCCAATCCCAAGGCAGCCGAGATGGAAAAGCTCTTGGAGGACGGCCTTAATTCGATAGGCTTAGGCCCCGGCGGATTCGGCGGAAAGATGTCTGTCATGGGCGTCAATATCGAGCAGGCTTCAAGACACCCTGCAACACTTGCAATGGGCATGTCCACGGCATGCTGGGCACACAGGAGAGCCGGGATCAGGATCAATCCCGACTTCACTTACGACTTCTTCACACACAAGGGGGCAGTCTTATGAGTACATTTGAATTTAAAACACCCGTTACGGACGAAGATATCAGGAAGGTCCACATCGGTGACGTAATCTACCTTACAGGCGATATCGTTACCGGCAGAGACGACGTTCACCACAGGGTCGTAATAGGCGGCAAGGAGCCCCCGGTAGACCTCAAGGGCAAGGCGATCTTCCATGCAGGCCCCATCATGAAGAAGATCTCTTCTGAAGGCGAACCGGACAAATACAAGGTTATAAGCGTAGGCCCCACCACATCAATGCGTATGGAGAAGGCTCAGGCCGAATTCCTCGAGAAGACCGGCGTCAAGATCATCATCGGCAAAGGCGGAATGGGTCCCAAGACGACAAAGGGCTGCGTTGACAACTGCGCTGTCCACACGATCTTCCCCGGCGGCTGCGCCGTTGTTGCAGCTGAGGAAGTAATCGACTGCGAAGGCGTCGAATGGCTCGATCTGGGTATGCCGGAAGCCATGTGGAAGCTTAAGTGCGATAAGTTCGGTCCCCTGATCGTTTCGATCGACTCATACGGGAATAACCTTATCGAGAATAACAAAGTTGATTTCAACACCAAGAGAGAGAAGGCCCTGGAAGACCTCAAGGGTAAGCTCTCTTACATGGAGTAATGATGGGTCCGGCAAATACCGCTAATTATCCCGATCTCAAAACGCTCTCTAAAGAGGGCGTTAAGCTTTTGATCTTCGATCTCGACGGAACGCTCCTTGATTCCATGAGCGTCTGGAATGACGTTGATATCGAGTTCCTCGGAAGATACGGGTATGAGGTAACTCCCGAATATACTGAGATGGTAAAGCGCAGCACTATGGAAAACGCCGCAAGATACACTCAGGAAAAATACCGCATCCCCCTCACATGGCAGGAGATAATCGAAGCCTGGGAATCAATGGTATATGACTTCTACAGATCTGAAGTCGCGCTTAAAGAAGGGGCTAAGGAATATCTGGACAAAGCAAGAAAGCTCGGCTTCAAATTGTCAGTTGCTTCAGCCCTGTCGAAGAAAAATGCGAATGCCTCGCTTGAAGCTACAGGCATAAAGGATCTTTTCGACTGCGTGATAACGTTAGAAGACTTAGGCGGCAACATTGATAAGGGTTCGCCCGATATCTTCCTCCGCGTAACGGATTATCTGTCTGCCGGAGGAAATGTGATAACTCCGCATCAGGCGCTGGTCTTCGATGATGTCCTCCGCGCGATCGAGGGCGCGAGATCAGGCGGCTTTAAGACATGTGCAGTATATGACAACATCGGCTGCGGAGGTCCCGGTAATTGGGAGAGCTTCGCAGCCGGATGTGATTTCTCTGTATTCAAATTCTGACAGGATTCTTATACCGTAATTGTTCCTTTTTTATCCTAATATCCGCGGCCGGTTAATCAGATTCTGACTACAGATCATATATGTAAAACTTATTCCTGATCTTCTTTTGCTTCGTCCTTCTTTTCGTCCTTCTTCCCGCTCAGAGATGCTCTTCTTGCTGCTTCAGCCTTTGCCTCTGCAAGTGCTTTTGCTTCTCTCTTCATTTTCTTCCTGCGTACCGAAAATACGATGACGATGACGATCACTGCAACGATTCCCATGAATACCAGGAACGGGATAGCTGCAATAAGGCCGAGCAGGAAGTTCTGGAAGAATTCAACTGTGCCTTCCCACATATCCTTGAACTGCTCCCCTACTCTCTCTCCGTATGTGACAACGTGAGGCTCCTCGATCTGTGTCTCTTCAAGGACTTCAGTGATCTGGAGATTTAATGTCGCATACTGAACCTGGTTCTCAAGCACTCTGATGCGTGATTCACAGCTCTCGATCTGATATCTTACTTCGGTAAGTCTGTTCTGAAGGATGAGGATATTGTCGAGATCCTTTGCATCTGCAAGGAGCTTTATGAGCTGATCGTATTCGACTCTTAAAGAATCAACTCTTGCCTTTGTATCAACGTATTCAAGAGTAACATCCGATGTGTTCTCGCTTGAAGACAATACCGTGCAGCTGTTGCCTACAGTGGTGATAAGGGAATCCAGCTTATCTGCAGGTATCCTGATCGTGTAATAGATCGTTCGCAGGTCCCTGTTCTTGCCTGTGCCTGACATGGAGGAATTCTCGATATATCCGCCCAGTTCCCTGATCTGGCTCTCGACATCGGTCTTGACCTTGTCGATGGTCTTGGTCTCAGTGGACATCGATACTGTCCTTATGAGGAGCCTGCCCTTTGCGGGATCGACATTTACTTCATTAGATACGGACGGACCTGCTCCCGGATCTGCCGGTGATTCATTGGCATATTCCGCTTCGTCATATCCGTAATCGTAATCGGCCATTGCATCTCCTGCTCCGGCCCTGTATTTTGCGCTGTTGCCGCTAAGCACTGAATTGATCGAATCGTTTACGACCTCGACTTTTGCGTTATGCTCAACAACTTGTGCGCTTGCTGCCTTCGCTTTTTTCAAATAGGCACCGAGCATGCCGAACCCCAGGAAATTAACGGCGACCACGCCTGCGATTATTCCTATGACTGCACCTTTTTTCATATGTATGTCCTCCATAATGACATTTGATTGTCCTTCGTTGTTACCTTAAGAACAGATATATGGAACAAAATGTTGCAGCCTTCTCGAAAAAAATCTGCCTTCGCTTTATACTTATCCCTATGAATGTGTCCGGAACAAAACAAGATCTATGGGAATACCTGTCAGATGTCCGCCGCCCCATTGCCCTCTACGGCACGGGAGACGGTGCTGACAAGATAATCTCCGTGCTGGAAAGATACGGCCTTAAAGACCTTATCATTGCTGTTTTTGCAAGCGACGGTTTTGTCAGGGACAGGATGTTCCATGGGTTTAAGGTCATCTCTTATTCCGAGTGCTGCGAAAAGTTCGGTGATAAGGACTTCATCGTCCTCGTCTGCTTCGGCTCATCAAGGCCTGAAGTATTAGAGCAGGTATCAAGGATAAAGTCTGAAAGAGAGCTCTATGTTCCTGACGTTCCCGTATACGGAAATGTCTTATTCACGCGTGAATTCTACGGATCTGCAAGAGATTCCATCGAAGACGTCTTTTCGCGCCTGGCAGATGAAGCTTCGCAAAGATGCTTCGAGAACTACATAAGCTATAAGCTTACGGGCGACATATCTTATCTCGCCGGAGTCGAATCAGATCCTGATGATGAACTTGAACTGTTAAAGGATATCTCTGATGGCTGTTTCGTCGATCTGGGCGCTTACTACGGCGATACTCTGATCCGTTATCTTGAAAAGTTCCCGTGCCTTGATAAGGCCATTGCAGTCGAGCCTGAGCGCCATTCATTCAAGAAGCTTAAAGAATGCGCAGAAAAGCTCGGTTCTGACATAACATGCATTAATGCACTTGTCGGAAGCCATACCGGCAAAGAGAAGGTATCGGCCTCAAGAGGAAGGGGAACAAGGGCTCTTGCGGCAAGCAATGTCGAGCTTAAGAAAACGATCGATATAGACGTAGTAACCGTTGATTCCATTGCCCCTGACAACGTCAGCTTCATCAAGTTCGATGTCGAAGGCTCGGAAGCAGATGCGGTAGAGGGCGCAAAAGAGACTGTCAGGAAATGCCGTCCCGCAATGAAGATCGCCTGCTATCACAGGAGCGAGGATGTTTTCGCGATCGTCAAAAAAGTTGCGGAGATCAGGGACGATTATAAGATCTATATGCGCCACACAAGATGCATCCCGGGCTGGGATACTGACTTTTACTTTATCTGACAAGGAACGCTCATGAAGATACTGATCGTAAGTGACTCACACGGCAATAACGGACCTCTAAGGGCGGCGATAATGAAAGAAGCTCCTGATATGCTGATCCACCTGGGCGATGCGGAATACTCACAATCCGAGATCGCAAGATGGGCCGGAGCCCCAAAGACCCCCTGCATATTCGTAAGGGGCAACTGCGATACTTACTGTGATCCGGATCTTGTAAGGAACAGTGCTGTCTTCACCCTCAAAGGCCATAAGATATTCTGTTCCCACGGGCACCTTCAGAAGGTCAATTACGGACTTCTTACGCTGTCGCTCACCGCTCAGGAGAACGGCTGTGACATCTGCATGTTCGGCCACACCCATGTCCCATACGACAGCTTCGGTGACGCAGTCTCGGAATATAACAGATTCTATGAATCAGGCTTCGGTGAAAGCTTTTCCGGGCCGCGCATCCTTAATCCGGGGTCAGTCACGCTCCCCCGCGGCGGTTCTGCGCGCAGTTACATGATAATGGATATGGAAGACGACGGCAGATATGACGTCAGGTACTGCCTCTGCGATTAAGCCTTATACTTCTTGACGTATTCCTGATACTTTCTCTCGTCCTTATCCTTGCGCTGCTTGAAGTCGTGCATGTAAGTATCTTGATTCTTGGAATGCTTGGCACCTGCAGACTTGAATCGGTAAGCGATCGCAGCGATGTTGAGGCTGTGCTCGGCTATTCTGACGCAGCTGTAAAGGATATCGTTAAATACGAATCCCTGCTCTGTCGTGCAGACGCCTGAAGCAAGTCTGTCAACGTGATTGGACTTGAACTTGTCGCACATCTCACTGATAACGATCCTTAAGGGTCCGATATCATCGGCATGCGCGGCATCTTTGGAAAGATAGCATTCCAAAGCCATGGTATATATGTCATGGACTGCGGGAATGACTCTGGAGAGCTCTTCTTTTGCAGTATCAGAGAATTCCAGGTGCTTATTGGCGATCTCTTCGGCAGAATCGGAAAGATAGTTCGCGTGGTCGGCGATTCTTTCCACTTCTCCGATCGCCTGAAGGATCATCGAAGACCTGTTCTTGTCATCCTCGCTCAAATGCTGAGTGGTCGTAAGTCTCATTAAGTAAGAACCGAGAAGATCCTCGTAGCCGTCAACCTTCTCCTCATTCTTCTTTATGAAATCGAAATCAGTGGTGTTGTAGCCTTTAAGGAGCATGTCCATGGATTTATCAAGACCGTCTTTAGCCTTGTTTACCATGTTGATCATCATCTTGCGGCACTCACCTACAGCGATCGCAGGAGTAAGCATGAGACGCTCGTCGAGCTTGAATTCCTGCTCTTCCTCTGTCTCCTTGACGATAAGATGCGCGATCTTTACGAGGAGCTTGGAGAACGGGAAAAGGAGAATCGTATTTGCAATATTGAATACGGAGTGGATAGCGGCAACGCCTACGATATTTACCGGGCTGTTCAGGAAGTCGAAATCGAATATCGCATTTACGCTGTAGAAAACGATAAGCCAGATGACCGTGCCGATGAGCTTAATAGCTACGTGGATGACCGTAACTCTCTTGGCATCCCTGTTAACGCCGATAGATGAGAGGATAGCTGTCATGCATGTACCGATGTTGGCACCCATTACGAGCGGGATAGCCATGCCGTATGTAAGCTGGCCGGTCATGGAGATCGACTGCAGGATACCGATGGCAGCAGCTGAGCTCTGGATGATGCCTGTAACGATAGCGCCTGAGAAAACGCCTAAGAGCGGGTTCTTGAAGGCTGTCATGATGGATACGAAGCTGTCCATCTCCTTTAATGGTTCCATGGACGAGGACATCATGGTCATGCCCTGCATGAGGATCGAGAAGCCTAAGAGCATCGAACCGACGTCCTTGTGCTTCTGCTTCTTGGCAGCCATGATGAGGATAATGCCGATGAGAGCAAATACGAGTGAGAAGCAGGAAGGCTTCAGAAGTCTTAAGATTATGTTGTCGCCTGAATCGATGCCGGCAAGGGATAAGATCCATGCCGTAAGCGTGGTACCGATATCAGAACCGAAGATAACGCCTACTGTCTGGGGCAGTTCCATGATGCCGGAGTTAACGAAGCCGACCAGCATTACCGTCATGGCGGATGAAGACTGTATGGCGATCGTTATGATGGCACCTATGGTGAGACCTTTGAACTGGTTGTCAGTGGCTTTGTTGAGAAGTTTCTCCAAACGTCCGCCTGCGGTCTTCTTCAATGAATCCGATAAGAGCTTCATTCCGTAAAGAAAGAATGCCAAGCCTCCGAAAAGGGTTATAAACATGAAAATATCCATAGTAACTGCTCCACATCATGTAAAAAGCGAATTTAACCGGATATATTTTATCGTCAAAAACCGCTATTGTAAAACAAAAAAATATTACAAGATTAAATACATAGATGCCCGTCTATATATCGACAAAGACGGGCATCAAAAGCGTTATTTTATTGTGTTTTGATTATTTCCTTCCAAGGACCGCCGGCAGGATAAGCGATACGAGGAATGCGATAAGTGCATTGATCGCTGTTCCGATAAGGATGGCCGGGGTAAGGTGTCCTAAGAGGATTCCGGCTATAACTGCGACTGCAGAAGGCGTAAGTCCGAAATAAAGGAACATCATCTGTACGATAAGTGCTATCGTCTGCGCCTGATCCTTAGGAAGCGAGAGCGAGATGAGGGTTCCTACCACCGTAGCAAAGAAGCTGATCGACAGTATGAACAGGAACCATGCGATAACGCTTAAAGGATCAGCCTTAAGGATAACTGCCGCAACGATTACCGGGAGCAGAAGGTCGATCGCCGTGACGGAAAGGCATCCGAGCAATGAATACAGGAGCTTCTTGTGCGGCTTTTCGGGGATCAAGATGAAGAAATCCTTGGAAGTGTCTTCCCTGATCGGGTCACCCATGGTCCTGTAGAATGCCATGACTCCGAGCACTGCTGCGGGGATGAAGAAAGCATCGCCGTAAGGATACTGTCTCGAAAGGTATGCAACTACGCCTGCGATGACCGTGTAGATGATCATCGTCGTGGAGAATACCTTGAGCTTGGCAAATCTGAATCTGTTGAAGAGAGCCTTGTAAAGGAAGACGTTCGCGCCGCTTCCGTAATGGAAGCCTTCCCTGTCGACTTTGCCCTTTCTCTCCTTTTCCCTGGTCATGACACCGCCCTTTGCGGCATTTCTGGCACTCTCGAGCTGCTCCGCCTTATGTTCTGCGGCAAACATGGCATCTTCGTAGAAGTCTGCCTTGAGCTTCCAGATAACAAGAACGAGCACTGCACATGCTGCGACGAAGAGACCGAGATAGATGACCGAGGAAACGATATCACCGGTGCATGCATAATATGAGATGCCTCTGAGCCATCCCCAGAAAGGTACCCAGTGTGTATTTGAGCCTGCAAAGAATGCGAAGAGAGCTGCGATAACAGGCTGCTTGGTAATAACAGTAAAAGCCAAGAAGCCAACGGCGATGGCACCGTAAACTCCGGCAAGGAAATTCTTGATGTTTCCGGTTCCGCTCTTCATTTTCGATGTGATCGTATAAAAGACCACCTGAACCAGTGTGCTGAATACGAGTGTCAGCGAATATACGATGATAATCGATACCGCGCCCAAGAGGCTCAGGCCCGCGCCATGCGTCAGATTAGGTATCTGGAACAGCATGAACAGCGAGATCAGGAGTGATGAGCCGAGCGTGCAAAGAAGCCTGAACATGAGAACAGACTGAGGCCTCATCGGTGATGAGAACAGCATCGGAACATCCGCCGGCAGGAAGATCTTGGAAGAATTCTGTGCGTTTAAGATATTAGTGGCAAGGATCAGAAGGAATATCGCGGAAATGGCAAGATCAACGATCTGCTCTTTTGTTATGTCGTATTTCTCCATCATCCGGCCGATCTTGGATTTGGCAAGCTGGCCGGATACCGCGTCTTCCACGGAGATCTCTTCACCCGGACCTTCGCCTTCATCGTACTGAATGATCGAAGTCTCTGAAGGTTCCGTATTGCTCTTCTTATCATTTTTGCTGAAGATCGCGGTAACAAGGCCTACGACAGTTCCGAAGGCCAGCGCGATTATAATAAAAGCAACCCACGTCTTCATCAGCTTTTTAATCGTGTTAAAAAGCGAGTGGGAAACATAATAAAGGAAAAGTCTCATGCTTCAGGCTCTCCTTCACTGCTTACGGTTGATTTATCGATGCCCTCGGTTACTTCGAAGAACAGGTCTTCCAATGTCTTTCCGCTTGCATCGACCTCAGCTCTCGTAACGTTAGCCTTGATCTGGCCGTTCTGCATGATGATGGTCCTGTCCCAGAGCATGTCGACGCTGTCGATGATGTGGGTGCTGATAAACAGTGTCTTTCCCGCTTTGCGCATCTCTTCGATGTAATTCTTCAATTCCTTGATCGCGTGAGGATCAAGACCTACCAGAGGCTCATCGAGAAGGATGATGTCAGGATCGGGAAGAAGGCCCAGGCAGAGATTCAGCTTCTGCTGCATGCCCTTGGATAATTCATCACCGAACTTCTTGCGCTTGTCATCAAGCTCGAAACGCTCAAGGAGCATGTTGATGCGTTCCTTGTAGTCCGTAAGCTTATATGCTCTTGCAATGAATTCCATGTGCTCTATGACTGTAAGCGTCGGATAGAGTGAAGGCATCTCCGGAATATAGCCCAGGATCTTTCTTGCGCCGACGGACTTATTGACCATGCCGTTTACGGTGATGGTTCCGTCATACTTCAAAAAGCCGATGATGGACTTGATGATCGTACTCTTGCCGGCACCGTTTGGTCCCAGAAGGACTGTCAGAGAACCCGGCTCTAACGTGAACGATACATCATTGCATGCAACATTTTTACCGTAACGCTTCGTTACGTTCTTGACTTCTAACATAATCAATTACCCCCAAATAGTAAAACACTGTGAAGATTCTGCCATTTGAAAAATCGGTTTGCAATAGATTTCCGGTGTTATTAAGGTGTAGTTAAGGATAGTTGTCAAAAATTCAATATCTTTATTTCCGAAATGCCATTTGCTAACGACTTTTGAAAACCCCCATGTTATTATTTTTAAATACTGGTGCTTTTTCTAAATGTATTAGGGGTGTCTTAATTATGGCTAAATGGATTATCGTCGTTGACGACGACACTGCCAATCTCAAGATGGCAGGACACATCCTGAGCAAAAACAACATGCGCGTAACTGCCTTTAAGTCCGGCAGTTCCTTCCTGGAATACGTCAATGAGAACGGCATGCCGGATCTGGTACTTCTCGATATCAAGATGCCGGTCATGGACGGTTTCGAGACTCTGGGCGAATTACGTAAATTCGAGCAGCAGAAGGGTCTTATGAAGACCCCGGTTGTTTTTCTCACCGCGGATGAAGATGTTGATACTGAGACAAGAGGTTTTGAAGTGGGCGTTTCTGACTTTATCAGAAAGCCGTTCAATCCCGATGTCCTCCTTCGAAGGATCGACAATATCATGTCGAACTCCCAGGAGATGCATGACCTCAAGAGCGAGGCCACGATCGACAAGCTTACGGGCTTTCTGAATAAGGGCGCTGCAGGCGCCGAGCTCTCGAAAATGTGTTCCGAGAAGTCCGGCTGCCTTATGATGATCGACCTTGATTCGTTTAAGCTCGTAAACGATATTTACGGTCATGAGATGGGTGACAGAGTCCTCATCGCCTGTGCTGATGCCATCAGGAATGCGGTTCCTTCAGGCAGTAAGTGCGGACGTATCGGCGGTGACGAATTCGCCGCCTTTGCGGCAGGAGTAACCTACGAATCCGATGTCTCGGCTATCTCGAGAAAGATAAATGATGATATTACCGCAAGCGCCAAAAATCTCATGGGCGACGATATGAGCATCCCCATCGGAGCTTCGATCGGCGGCATCTTCGTACCGAGATACGGCAACGATTACAATTCCCTCTTAAAGCTTGCGGACAAGTCGCTCTACAATGTCAAGAAGAACGGCAAGCACGGCTACGGGCTCTACGATGACGACGCAGAAGAAGGAAACGATACTCCCGTTCACGATATCCGTGCGATCTCCGAGATATTGGGCGAGCGCTCCATCCAGGACGTTGCTCTCCAGCTCGACAAGGATTCTTTCTCGCCCGTATACCGCTATGTCATCAGATACATAATGCGTCACCATATAAACGCATGTAAGGTCTTATTCACATTAACTCCCGCAGACGGCATTAACGGTTCCGATTTCTATGACGGCGTCGACGAATTCGGCAACCATATCAGGAGCTCGCTCAGAAAATCCGATATCTTCATGAGATACGGCAAGAACCAGTATTTCGTGTTCTTAACTGATATCAGGGCAGATTCCATCGACAAGGTAATCTCTCATCTCGTCGAAAACTGGGCTCTGACCAGTGCCTCAAATATCAATGTCGCCCACGAGAAGGAATTCATCGGCAGCAGACAGGAACTCATCTCCACCAACAAGGTCAAGAAGGTCGTTGTGGTGGATGATGACGTCATCAACCTTCAGGTCGCAGGAAAGATCTTAAGTTCCGGCGGCATGCGTGTCGCTGCGCTCAAATCGGGCGAGGCTCTTTTCGATTACCTCGCGAAAGAGACCGAACTTCCGAACCTTATCCTTCTTGACGTAAAGATGCCCGGCATGAGCGGCTTCGACTGCATAAAGAAGCTGCATTCATTTGAGACCGCGGCATCCAAGATCCCCGTAATATTCCTTACGGCTGACGAGAGCGAGGGCGCAGAGCGCGAAGGACTTGCACTCGGTGCGATGGACTTCATCAGAAAGCCCTTTGTTCCTGAAGTTCTCCTCATGAGGGTAAAGAACCTAATCGAACTCGTTACGCTGCAGAACCAGCTCTATTTCGAAGTCGAACAGAAGACAAGGGAGAACAAGGATCTGTTCATGCAGATCGTAAGCTCTCTTGCCGCCGTTATCGACACCAAGGACGAATATACAAAGGGACACTCGTCACGCGTCGCCGAATACTCCAGGATGATCGCCAAGAGACTCGGCTACTCCGACGCCAGACAGGACGAGATCTATGTGCTCGCACTCTTACACGATGTCGGCAAGATCGGCATCCCTGACGGGATCCTCAACAAGCCCGGAACACTTACGGCTGAGGAATATGAACTCATCAAGGCGCACTCTTCGATGGGCGCTTCCATTCTCAGGAATATCGAGAACGATCCGAAGTTCGAGAGTTGTGCCATGTATCATCACGAGAGATACGACGGCACCGGTTATCCGAAGGGCCTCAAAGGTACCCAGATCCCCGAAGAGGCAAGGATTATAGCGGTCGCTGATGCTTATGACGCCATGTCCTCTGACAGGAGCTACAGGGTCCACCTGTCTCAGGAGGCTGTAAAGAACGAGCTTGAACTTGGAATGGGAACTCAGTTCGACCCGAAGATTGCCGAGATAATGCTCACGATAGCAGAGGAAGATAAAGAATACAGATTAAGAGGGTGATCACAATGAGTACTAACGACAAGGATCTATTTCAGACTTCGCACCTTACAATCCTGATAAGCTACACTATCTTTGCGACAATCCTCGTCGTTGAATCCCTCCTCTTGGACTGGGAGAAATGGGCACTCATCCTCATCATCGGAGGAATGATCGCTGCCTGGGTCCTTCACATCAGGCACACGGCTCCTTCGAATGTCCGCATCTGGCTCTATGCCGTCCTCATGATGGGATGCTATTTCTTCTACGGAATCCACCAGACAAGTACTTTCGACCTTGCCCTCGTCATGGCTGCCCTCATCATGCTCCATACGATGACAGGCAAGAAGGCATTCATTACCCTCTGCCAGTTCACGTTCTATCTGACGATGACCTACGAAGTCGTAATAATGGTCATAAACAAGGAAGAATTCAGTGTCCTTGTGATCTCGCGCCTCGCGCTCCATTTCATCATGATCTTCTTCATCGGAAGATTCGCGAAGAGCATCATCGACAAGTGGCTTCAGGTACTTAACAAATCCAAGGATGAAGTCGTCCAGCTCACTGAAGCCACAGAACATCTTAATGACTTCCTCGCAAACGTCTCACACGAATTAAGGACTCCTGTCAACGCGATCATCGGTCTTACGACTCTCTGCATCGACAAATCCAGACACAGGGAGATCGAAGGCGATCTTATCGCCGTTAGGGATGCCGGACGCAAGGTCGCAGAGCAGATCAGCGATATCCTCGACTATTCCGAGATCGACCGTAAGAAGGCTGTCTGCAACAACGAAGACTATATGCTCTCTTCGGTTCTCAACGACCTCGTTGCCGATCTCAGGCATTACAAATCCAAGAACGTTGAGCTCATAATAGACGTCGACCCCGCGATCCCCGCCGTCATGAATTCCGACGTCTCCAAGATCAAGAAGGTCCTCAAAGCCCTTATCACCAACGGTCTCAAGTACACACAGAAGGGCGGCGTTTATGTAAGGATCACGACCGTGAACCACGCTTACGGCGCCAACCTCTGTATTGAGGTAACCGATACCGGAAAGGGCATGACCGAATATGAACTCGAGAAGGTCTACGACAGCTTCTACCAGGCTGATTCCAGCCGTTCCCGTCAGGGCGGCGGCTTAGGACTCGGCCTTGCAATAGCATCAGGCTTCGTCTCCCTCTTAGGCGGCTTCATGACGATCGAGAGCAAGCCCGATGTCGGAACCACGGTCAACGTAAGTATCCCTCAGAGAGTCGTAGATCCTTTAAGCTGCATGTCGGTTGCTGCGCCTGACAAACTATGCCTGGGCGCTTTCCTCAATTTCGAGAAATACGATTATCCGGCCGTAAGAGACTACTACAACTCCATGGTCCTCAACATCGTAAAGGGCCTCGGCGTCCAGATGCATCGAGTTAATAATGCCGAGAACTTGAAGCTCCTGCATAACTCGGTCCACCTTACGCACCTCTTCATCGCCGAAGACGAATATAACGACAACGTTGACCTCATCGAAAGCCTTGCCAAGGAAATGGTCGTTGCGGTCGTTGCAAACGAAGGTATGGTGCTTCCGAAGAATTCACACGTCAAAGTGCTCGAAAAGCCTTTCTACTGCTTCCCTGTCGTATCCATTCTTAATTCCACGGTCGACAGCAAGGAAGAGCGTGTCAAGAAGCTCCGCTGCGACGGCGTAAGGGCCCTTGTTGTCGACGACGAATCAATGAACCTCGTCGTTGCAAAGAGCATCTTCGCCAGATACGGAATGAAGGTAACCACTGTAACTTCCGGTCAGGAATCGATCGATGTCTGCCGCGGAGAGGTCTTTGACATCATATTCATGGACCACATGATGAGCGGAATGGACGGCGTCGAAGCCATGAAGAGGATCAGGAACGATGTCTCAGGCCTCAACGGCTCAGTTCCGGTCGTTGCCCTTACCGCAAATGCGATGAGCTCTGCTAAGCAGATGTTCCTGTCAGAAGGCTTCGACGGCTTTGTAAGCAAACCTATCGAGATAGAAGAGCTCGAGAGGGTCTTAAAGCAGGTCCTCCCCAAGTCGGCTTTATCCTTTGTCGATGCCGACGGCCAGGTCGAATCATTGCCTGACGAACCCGAAGAAGCGGCAAAGCCTGAACCCGTTAAGGAGAAAGACTTCATAACGGAACTTCGGAAGTGCGGCATCGATACCGAAGCAGGACTTAAATACTGCGTCGGCGACAGGGACTTCTACAAGTCGCTCCTGATGCAGTATTCGACGGAATCAGCCGATAAGATCGGTTCAATGAAGAAATATTACAAAGTCAGGGACTGGCACAATTACGAGATCTTAGTCCATGCGTTAAAGAGCACTTCCAAGATGATCGGCGTTACCGGTCTGTCCGAGAAGGCAAAGGCTTTGGAGAAGGCTGCAAAGGAGAACGAAGAGAACTTCATCCTGCAGAATCACGAAGCAATGATCAGGGATTACGGAGTCATCGCAGGAGAGATCAAGAACCTGCTCATGTCCGGCGATGAGGACAAACAGGACGATGACGTTTTCGAATTCGCACCTGAGAATGACGGAGGAGAAAAGGTATGAAAGACATGTTGAGATATCTGTTCAAGCCGTCCCGTAACGACCGTGAAGCAATAAGATCCGCCTACTATGAGTCGGTCGGACCTACACGCGTCACGATGGTCATAACGCTTATTGCCGCTCTCACGTTCATGATAATGACATTTGCCTGGCCTTCTTATTTCGGAGGGACGACGGTCCTTTATCACCAGATCTGCTATGTATGGGTAATCGCGGTCGCGGTCGCGTGGCTTTTCGGCGCAAACTATGCGATGAAGGATTTTACCGCCAGATACCGTACGATCTTCTTCCTGAACCATTTCATGGGCGTAACCCTGTATATCTGGGTAATTGCTCTTATGGTCGTCAATTTCCTGGCGCGTAATACGGTGGACACCACGCTCTTCATGACCGTGGCGCTGGTCGTCCCCCTCTGCGTATATTTCAACCCGCTGGTCTATTTTCTCGTGGCGCTCTCATCCAATATCGCAGTCGTCTCATTCCTCTACTATGCAGTTTCGATAGGTTCGATCGAGCCGAACGAGATGGCAAACTTCCTGATTTTCTCCGTTTTCCAGATCGTAATGGGAATCATAATGTCTTATACGAAGTTCAGGCTTAATGAGCAGCTCGTAACGGCAGAGAAGCAGCGTAAAGAGATCTATATGCTCAACAAGTCCCAGAACAGCTTCTTCTCCAACATGAGCCATGAGATCAGGACTCCGATCAACACCATCATCGGCTTAAACGAGATGATCCTCCGTGAGGACGTAAGCGAGGAAGTAATCGAAGATGCGGTCAACATCAAGGCAGCCGGCAAGCTCCTCTTAAACCTCATCAACGACATCCTCGATATGAGCAAGTTCCAGTCAGGCTCCATGCAGCTCCTGATCGAACCCTATCACACCGGCGACATGCTCTCGGATATCGTCGGCATGCTCTGGATCAGGGCAAAGGACAAGAAGCTCGACTTCAATGTCGACGTATCCCCTGACATTCCCGCCGAACTCATAGGCGATGAAGTCAGGATCAAGCAGATCCTTATAAACATCATCAACAATGCCATCAAATACACCAAGGAAGGTTCCGTATCCCTTACTGTCCAGTGTGAGCGAAAAGACGATAAGACCTGCAACATGATCTACATGGTCTCTGATACGGGTATCGGAATCAAATCAGAGGATATCCCCTACCTGTTCTCCGCATTCAAGAGAGTCGACGAGACGACCACAAAGCACATCGAAGGAACGGGCCTTGGCCTTTCCATCGTTAAGCAGCTCGTAGACATCATGGGCGGTAAGATCACTGTCAACAGCGTCTACAAGAAGGGCTCCACCTTCATGGTCGAGATCCCGCAAAGGATCGAGCGCGAAGACTCCGTCGGCAACTACGACTTCGCAAAGGCAGGAAGCTCGGGCAGAAAGAAGGAATACCTTCCCAAGTTTGAAGCTCCCGAGGCTCGTATCCTTGTCGTTGACGACAACGAAGCAAACCTCATGGTCGTAAGCAAACTCTTAAGAGACACCAAGGTCAGGATCGATACGGCAACCAGCGGCAATGATGCTCTCAGGAAGACTCTCAACATCAAATACAACGTCATCTTCATGGACCACCTCATGCCTGAGATGGACGGCGTCGAGTGCAGAAGAAAGATCAAGGATCAGACCGGCGGACGCTGCCGTGAGACCCCCATCATCATCCTCACCGCAAACGCTGATGAAGAGAACAGGGCGCTTTACGAACGCGAGAACTTCGACGGTTATCTCGCCAAGCCTGTCAGCGGCGATGCTCTGGAAAATGAGCTTTACAACCATCTCCCGAAGGAGATCGTCCACATCACCGGCAACAGGAGCGAGATCGCCCAGGAATCCATCTCCTGGATGAGCGGCACCAAGAAGCGTAAGAGCATCGTTATCACCTCCGAGAGTGTCGCCGACCTTTCTCCCGAACTCGTCGAGAAATACGGCATCGCGATCATCCCTCACAAAGTCCGTACCGAAGAAGGTCTCTTCAAGGACGGCAAGGAGATCGAGACCCAGGGTGTCCTCAAATACATGGAGGATCCCGATCACGTTGTCCTCCCTCAGGGACCTACGGTAAGAGAAGCCGAAGAGTTCTTCTCCAAGCAGCTTGCCAACGCAAATAATGTTATCCACATCTCCATCTCATCCAAGATCGAGCACAGCGGATACGGACCTGCGCTTGAAGCATCAAAGTCCTTCGATAATGTATTCGTAGTTGATTCGGCACACCTCTCGAGCGGTCAGGGCCTCATGGCGGTCGTAGCCGCTAAGATGGTCGAAGAAGGCCTCAATGCCGAGCAGATAGTAGAGAAACTCGAAGTCTACAAGAAGAAGATCCACACAAGCTTCATCGTTGATAATCTCGACTTCCTGTCACGTGCAGGCCAGGTCGGCACCGGTACGGCCAACATCGTCAAATCCCTTATGGGCCGTCCTGTCCTTAAGCTCCGCAAAGGCAAGATGGGTGTCGGCATGACCTATTTCGGAGCAAGGGAACATGCGTGGAGAGCCTATATCAACTCCGTTCTCGGCAACGCTGCCAACATAGACACGAGCATTCTCTTCGTAACCTATGTAGGCCTTACCAAGCGTGACACCGACTGGATCCGCGAACAGGTCGAAAAGCATGCACAGTTCGACGAGATCTACTTCAAGCAGGCCTCCCCTGCTGTCTCCGTCAACTGCGGCCCCGGAACATTCGGACTGCTGTACATGGAGAAGTAAGGAGCAGTCTTGCCGGTTTTAGTTTTAGCGCATCTTCAAAAACTCCTGCAAGCAGCCTTGTAGACGGAAAATGTGACGACTTTAGCGATTTCCGTCTCATTTTCCGTCCATGAATGCCGTTTGGGACGGATTTAGGGACGGTTTTGCCCATTTTCGTCTCAATTTGCGTCCATCAGCATTTTCAGTGGCCTGTTTCATCAAACTCAAACATTATGCACTTCTGCTTTCAGAATAAATCCCCAAACTTAAAAGGCCGCCTCACTCGAATGAGACGGCCCTTATCATCTGAAGTTGATCAAAGATATCAGTAATTCTCTGCGTTTACTTCGAAGTAGCTCTGAGGATGAGCGCATACAGGGCAAATCTCGGGTGCCTTTGTGCCGACTACGATGTGACCGCAGTTTCTGCACTCCCAGACCTTAACTTCGCTCTTTGCGAAAACTTCCTGAGCCTCAACATTCTTAAGGAGAGCTCTGTATCTCTCTTCGTGATGCTTCTCGATGGCGCCTACCATTCTGAACTTTGCTGCAAGTGCCGGGAAGCCCTCTGCCTCAGCTGTCTTGGCGAAGTCTTCGTACATGTCTGTCCACTCGTAATTCTCGCCGTCAGCAGCTGCTGCAAGGTTCTCAGCTGTTGTACCAATGCCCTCGAGCTCCTTGAACCACATCTTTGCGTGCTCTTTCTCGTTGTCAGCAGTCTTGAGGAAGAGTGCTGCGATCTGCTCGTAGCCTTCCTTCTTAGCCTTGGATGCGAAATAGGTGTACTTATTTCTTGCCTGTGATTCACCTGCGAAAGCAGCCTGCAGATTCTTCTCTGTCTGTGTACCTGCGTACTTGTTTGCCATTTTTGATTCCTCCTGTTTATTGGTTATTGTTATTTCTTTTGTCTCTTCTTTTACCGGAGCGCCGTTATCCAAGGGAATAAAGTAGCTCGCGTCATGCTTGCACCACGGACATATAAAGTCTGAAGGAAGCGTATCGCCTTCGTAGATATATCCGCAAACAGTACAGATAAAGCCTTTTTTGGGTGCTTCGTCAGCTTTGGGTGCTGCGGGCTTCTGCTTGATATTCTTCTGGTAGAAAGCATATGTGACTGAAGGATCGTCCGATAAGACTTCGCCGTCGGTAACGTCTGCCAGGAATAATGTGTGGGTACCTAAGTCAGTCTCGCTTACGACCTTTGCGGAAAGATAAGCATTGGTCTCTTTTGCAATATAAGCGATGCCGTTTGCCGCGCGCGAAAACTCGATCGATTCGAACTTGTCGATATCCTTGCCGCTCTGGAAACCGAAATGCTTATAGGTATCGAACTTCGAACCCTCTGTTAAGATCGACACATTGAACTCGCCGGTCTTGCGGATCATGTCATGCGTATAGTTCAGCTTGTTGACTGCGACTGAGATCCTGTTAGGTTCGGTAGTGACCTGAATTACGGTGTTTACGATACAACCGTTATCCTTGGCGCCGTCTTTGGCAGTCAGGACAAAAAGACCGTATGACAGGTTATACATGGCTTTACTGTTCATGCTGTTCCCCTTTCTCTTTTTGTAGCGCCTCTTGCCAAAAGGCATAGTAATATTATAGGGGATTACACACCGTTTTTGTATGATTAATTAATGATTTTTTGACACTTTTCGGTGATAGTGCGAAAAACCTTATTCAGTCCTCAAAGCCGTTACAGGATCCTGTCTGGACGCAGTCTTTGACGGGATGAGGCCTCCGATCAGAGTCAGCACGACGCTTAAGAGAATCAAAACAATCGCAGCTGCCCAGGGCATGGCCGCACTTACGTCAGCCGATTCGGCAAGCTTATGGATCAGCGAGTTGATCGGGATAAGAAGTATCAATGATATTCCGACACCGAAAAGACCTGCCAAAAAGCCCGTGATCATGGTCTCGGCATTGAAGACATCTGCGACGTTGCGCTTGGATGCACCCATGGCGCGGAGGATACCGATCTCCTTGCGGCGCTCTAACACGCTGATATATGTGATGACGCCGATCATGATCGATGATACGACGAGGGATATTGCAACGAATGCGATGAGCACGTAGGAGATCGTGTTGATGATCTTCGTTACGGACTTCATGAGAGCTCCTACGATGTCTGTATAGCCGATGCTCTTGTCTTCTTCGCCCCTGTCTTCGACCATCTTGTTATAGTCCTTGATGATCGTCGTGATCTGGTCCTTGGATTCGAAATCCTTAGGATAGATCGTGATGGATCTGAGGTCTTCCCTGTCACAGTAACCGAATGCGGAGAGATTGCCTTCTGCCGAAGCGGTCTTGCCGCCCATGAGCTCGCTCATGAAGGACTGCATCTCGTCCTCGTCCATATTGAACTGGAATGCCTTTGCAAAAGCATCCTGATCTATTGACAATGCGCTTCCGAAGTCTGAGAACGTATCCTGCATAGCCTTGGTCATGTTGGATGCAAGACGCTCTACTACCATGCCGATGGCCTTTTCTATGCCCTTGGCGAGCTGGCCGGCCATCTGGGAAGTAAGTCCGTTAACGTTCTTGGTCAGAGACTTGGTGATCTCATCGACGTTTACGGATGATGTGACAACTTCGGTAATGAGCTTTTTTGCTCTGTCCGTACCCATGTATTCCTTGAGGGATCCCTCAAGCGCTTTAGGGTCAGGGAGATTATTCTCTGTGGCATATTTGCTGTAAGCATCAAGGATCGCTTCAGCAACGCCCTGTGCCTGCTTGGGAGTGATCTTGACCTTGTCGGTGATCTCTTTGGAGATCATGGCGGACTGCTCGTCAAGGATCTTTTTGCCTTCAGTGCTCTGTAGGTATTCGCGGTAATATTCCGGGTAGCGGCTCTGGTCCGTAAGGTCCATTCCGTTGGCAAGAGCATATTCGGCAAAGCCGTCGGTAATGGCGGAAAGCGCTTTGTTTGCGATGTCCTGGTCGATATCTGCGATGCCGCTCTCGTTGATTATCTTTATAAGTTGCTGTCTTAAAACGGCGCTTCCTTCAGAAGAAGCAATGTAAGCTGCGATCGCATCGGGAAGCTTGGAATAATCTGTCGAAGGATCTGCGGAAGCATAATCCATATAATCAGTGAAGACGCTGCCCATGCCCTTGATTAGAGCATCTGTATCGATCTTGAGCTCAACGCCCTTAAGGAGATCTTTTAACTGCTTCTCGGAGAGGTTCGGCATGGCGCTGCCTAACGCACCCGCAAAATCGAGGCCGCTCATGTCGCCGAACGCGTCCTTGTCGAACTTGAGCTTGTCCTCATCGAACTTGAAAGCATCTCTTATAGCATCTTCGTCAATCTCGAAAAGGTTATCCATCTTGAAATCGGATTCTTCCTCATCGAATCTCCCGCCCGTGAGGACATTGACTTCACGGTCAGCAAGCTGCGCCTTGACGATCGCAGCGGTCTCGGATTCTTCTCTTAATTCCTCAACGAGATCCTTGCCGTAATAGATACCGGAACCAAGCATCATGATGTCCTGGTCAGCCTTGGGCTGGACGATGCCGACGATCTCAAGATCCCTGCTGTTCTTCAGGAGATTGCGCATGTAATCGGCGCTGTTCCTCATATCGGTATAGACTTTCTGCTTCTCATCGTACTTATAGAACTTATAAGCCGGCGTGACCTTGAATGTCTTGCCCATGAAGTCCTCGTAATGCCATGTGAAGTATTCCTGGTCGGAAACGACTTCAATGCCGTTGGAGAAGTCTCTTACCATCTTGTCGAGTTCTTTCGGGTCTCTTAATCCGAATGCATAGATGATGTAATCGGATACCGCACCGTTCGGCGTAAGAACGAGGACAGCCTCATTTGAGTTCTGGGGCCATCTGCCGGTCTTGATGTCGTACTGGTTGACGTAGAGTTCCTCGTTCTCGGGGATCTCGAAAAAGACATTCATGCTGTAAGCGGAAGTGAACATCGAAGAAGAAGACAGACCCATCGAAGAGAAATCGTTGTTGGGGTTTACCTGTCTGAACTCGCCGTTCTTCTCATAGCGGAAGATCTGCGGCTCGATGCCGTACGAATATTCAACGCCGTTCGTGAGGTCATAGATCTCAGGCTTCTCAGTGTCAAAATATGTCTTAAGAGCGATAAGGTCATTTGTCCTTACCGTTGAGAGGATCTGGCTTACTGAAGGGACTTCGGTGACTTCGCCTTCCTTGGCCGGTTCCCATGTGTCAGTCGATACCATCATCATGGACATGAAGGATACCGTGGATCTCTCGATCGACAGAGGATACTGGGACAAGGTCTGAGACTCTATCCTGTCGATATATGTGTTGATACCGTTAGACAGCGATAAGATCAGCGCGATGCCGATGATGCCGATGGAGCCCGCAAAAGCAACGAGGACAGTCCTCGTCTTCTTGGTCCAGAGGTTATTAAAGCTCAGCGCGAGTGCCGTAAGGAAGCTCATCGAAGCCTTGCCGAGATTCTTGTGGACCGGAGCCAATGCGTCGGATCTCATCTCGGGATCAAAAGGATCGCTGTCGGCAATTATCTTGCCGTCCTTTAGCTTTACTATTCTCGTAGCGTATTCCTCAGCGAGTTCAGGGTTGTGCGTAACCATTACGACGAGGCGGTCTTTAGCGACCTCCTTAAGAAGGTCCATTACCTGGATGCTGGTCTCAGTATCGAGAGCGCCTGTAGGCTCGTCTGCCAGGAGGATGTCCGGGTCGTTTACGAGCGCTCTTGCGATAGCGACTCTCTGCATCTGGCCGCCTGACATCTGGTTAGGCCTCTTGTGAGCCTGCTCGCGGAGTCCGACCTTATCAAGAGCATCGAGCGCTCTCTGTTTGCGCTCTTTCCCGGATATTCCGGAGATCGTAAGAGCGAGCTCTACGTTCGAGAGCACCGTCTGGTGAGGGATCAGGTTATAGCTCTGGAATACGAAGCCGATAGTGTGGTTCCTGTATGAATCCCAGTCCCTGTCCTTATAACGCTTAGTAGAAACGCCGTTGATGATGAGGTCGCCTTTATCGTAACGGTCCAGACCTCCGATTATGTTAAGAAGCGTTGTCTTTCCTGAGCCTGAAGGTCCTAAGATCGCGACGAATTCATTGTCCCTGAGATTCAGAGACACTCCGTCCAAGGCCTTCTGCACGAGATTTCCTGTTTTGTATTCTTTATGTATATCCCTTATCTGTAACATGTCGAAATTCTATCATGCGCACAATGAACATTCTTTACAAAATCTGTGAATTATACGGAAATTCCTGGTAAATCCATCAGTATTTGCAATTGATATCCACGCAGCGCGAAAACCCCTTATTCCTTTATTTCCGTGTTGCTTTATTCTGTTAACAAAACGCCCTTACTGAGGGAGTTTTGAATATAACCACTGTACCTTTTCCGGGAACCCTTCCTTGTTCATCTTTGAGAACTGCTGGAACTGGATCCTCTTGATGCCCTTGAGATAAGGCTTGATGGCTCCTGCAAGTCCGTTGCAGTTTGCCTCGAAAGAACCGTCAGGACAATCCATGATGCAGAGATATGCCTTATCGCTTGGTTTCCTCTGAGGCGTGAGGACTAAGATCAGGACCTTGGCGATGTCGGAATGCGCTCCGCAATACTTCTTTACGGCGCTCTCGATTGCCGTGAATTCAGGTGTATCGGAAGGATTGTGGATGAGGACAGGCTCTACGCCGGGCATATCCGGACCGCCGTTTGCGATGAAGTTATCCAGCGACTGGTTGCCTGTGCCGCCTAATGCGAGCGAAGCATTGTCACCTGCACCCTGGCCGAATCTCTCCTTGAATGTCATGGAATCAACCATCTTGTCGATAAGATCCTTGGGGATCGTGATCGTTACCGGGCCGCCCGGATTTACGAGGAAGCCGTGGTGACGGGGATCTCTTGAGATCGCTGCGACCTGGGCAAAGCTCAAGGACATGCGCTGGTCAGGGCCGCCCTGCTTGGAGAAGCTGTTCTTCATTGCTCTGATGCAGAGTCTGTTATCGGTGAAGACCGGCAGGAATGACTTGTCAGGATGCTGCTTGGGGCTTACTCCGATAAAACCTACGCTGCTCTTGCCGTTTCTGGCGGGTGTGATCTTTGCGGGAGTAACGAACTCGGAAGTCATGAGACAATCCATTACCATTGAGAAATACATCGGCTCATCGCCGTATTTGCCGTATTCACAGAGCATTGCGATCGTTCTGGGGTTGCCGGCAGCTACCATGCCCTTGCATGCGGGATCCTTTGTATCCTCGATTCCCACTGCATCAGACAGGACTGCAAATCTCTTTACGGGCTTTGAAGCGTCCTCGTCGGGATCTGTCGGAACCGGGATATCACCTCTGGTGATCTCTATCTCTGCCCTTCCGTCAGACAGCTCGTCAACATATTCTCTTCTGTCGTTTCTGATCTTCTCGATCTTAACGGAATACTTTTCGCCGATGTCCTGATACAGGAAGACCTCGGTATTGTTCTTGACCGTACCTCTGACATTACCTTTGATGATAACGTTGCCTTCCTTCTCCGGAACTGCATCGAAAGGAACCTCGTCGCAGAGCATAAAGAAGTTCATCCCCTTGGGTGCAAAACCGCCGTTAAGTATCCTGTCGGCAGCTTCCTTTGCCTGTTGTTCGATCTGAAGGAACTTCTGGTCAGCTTCCTTCTGGGCCTGCTGTCTTTCCTCGGCTCTCTCGATCTTCTCCTGCTTCTCTTCCTCGCGTGCCGCAAGGATGATCTTCATCTCGTCAGAGATGCCGTTATTTGCTTTATTCTCAACCGGTTCGTTGTTCTGCTCTTTCTTTCTTCCGAAAAGTCCCATGATCAGCGAATGCTCCCTTATATATTTTTAACTAAGGAATTATACCACATCACATATACCGTCGGGTGGCAGCTTCATGCTATAATGTTAAAGATTATTTTATTTTAGAGGGGGGCTGGTTTATGGCTATATGTGTTAATTGTGGTACGGAACTTACCGCTGACGATGTATTCTGCCCTAAGTGCGGAACCAAAAATGTGATTGCAGCGGATGCTGTTTCAGAAGCTACGGCTGTGGCTGCAGCTCCCGAAATGACAAAAGAAGAAAGCATTGCCTTCGCCGAGAAGGCTGTAACGCTTTATAAGAACTATGAGAGGCTTAAAAAGGAGATCGACGATAATAGATCCCAGCTCTCCAAGCCGGGTCCGGACGGAGTGGTCAAGCGATATTCCGCCTTCAGATTCTTCTGGCCATATCTTATCTATGCGGCTGTTGCTTTGAACGTTTTCTACTTTTTTGCCCAGCTCTCCAGAGGATCCTATGGAATGGCTGTGTTCATGCTCCTGGCAGCATTGGTCGTACCTGTCGTTCTCCTGATAGTCGGCGGTGTAAGTGCCAGACGTAAGAGAGATGCATCCAATGAGTTAGCGGTAAGAGCAGTAAACGACAGAAGAAGACATCTTGAGGAGCTTAAGAAAGAGACATCTGTGCTTGAGACAAAGCGAATAAAGATGGCCGCCGAACTTAAGGAATATGAAGCCATTATCCCGGCTTCTCTCAGAAACAGCAGCAGCATGTCTAAGGCAATAATCCTTCTCAAATCAAACAAGGCCGAGACAATTTATCAGGCTATCGAAATGCTGTAAAGGACTTGATTCATTCTGATGGAATACGACAGACAGGAAATCCTTGATAAAGCAGCGCTTGCTTACGATCACGCCGAGGCAACGATAAGAGCTATGGATGACGTTTTCCAGAACGTCACCGGAAGCGACTACAGTGCAGAGCTCACGCTCGCACAGTTTGACATGATCCTGCAAGGTGTCCTTTTGAGCGTTGCAATGGCAGACGGCGTTTTCGAAGACGTTGAACAGGACTTCATAAGACAGTTCGCAATGCACGGCGACCTGCTCGAATACATCAGGAATGACTCGAACGGCGAAGTCGACCTTACCTGGGACGCTATAGCGGGCCTTCCGGAAGACATTACCGCAGGACTTCTTCAGGTGCTGCCCCGTGTTCTTGACGACCAGTGCGAGAGCTTCATCTATCCCCTGGCTGCCGTGGATTTCACTTACAGCAAGGTCGGAAATGTCATGACCACTCCGGGCGATTTCCTGAAGTCGATCGAGACTGACATGATAAGGATCGCCGGACTCCTGGCCTTTGTAGATTCAGAAGGCACGGACGATGAGATTAATGCCGCAGTATCGATGATCTACGAGCTCGAAGGCAAGCATTGGAGAGATCTTCTGTCAGGAAGAGCTTTGGGCCCGGGACAGGAGATCAACCCCTGATCAGCGTCTGCCACACGAAAGTATATTGAGCGAACGGACCGTAGAACAGGATCACGAACAATACAAATAAAACAAACAGGACTTTGAGGCAGTATGAGAAGATCTTAAGACCTTTTCCTGCCTCTTTTTCTTCGCTCATATTTATTATACTGCCGCTCCAGTAAGCAGCCGGAATGAGCACCGGCGAGATATACCTGAAAGCTGCCGTGCATGTGACGGGATACTTGAAGCAGAAGATGAATTCGGAGATCACGAATACGGCTGCGAGTATCCACATGGCAGCGCCTTCGGTGCATTCGAAAAGCTTCTTTCCGGAATCCTTATATCTTCTGAGAGCGCCCTTTACTCCCGCAAAAAGCACCAGGGCAAGCAGGATGAACGCTGCGGCCACAAGGATCCTTGCTATGGTGATCATGTAAGTGCTGTCGTAGATACGTTCGTCAAAAAGGCCTGTCTTTACAAGCGCCAGCACGATATTAAAGTCATTCTCGGCAAAGCTGCCGCCTTCAAGGATGAACGGTGTCTTTAGAAGAGTCTGCGAAGGCAAAAGGAGCCTTTGAAGGGGCGAATACATCCACACATCCATCTTCGCCGACGAATCTATCGCATAAACATACGTCACGGGCACTCCGTAGCTGATGAGATTCTTTAACGGGAACCAGAGCCCCAGAGGGAATACCACGAGCGCGAAAAAGGCAAACTGCTTGATAAATTCCTTCGTCTTAAGCACTTTCTTCCTGCCTTTTGCATCCTTGTTGTCCCTGATGGTCTTTATGAGCCTTGCAAGGAACAGCCATGCCACAGGGAAAGCGACAAGACCCGTCGAGAGCTTCGTCATCATGGCGCAGCCGATACAAAGCGCCGTGTATACAATCTTTTTGCTGTCCGGTTCCTTATACCATTCGAGTGCGAAATATACCGCACCGGTAAGCAGCATCAGAGCCAGAGGGTCGTTGTTGACCTGGATAGCAAGATAGATCATGTGCGGGCTGAATGTTATGAACAGCATTGAGAATGCCAGAGCTTTGCCATCTATATTAAGATGCTCCAGGATCTTCTTTGCGAACAGGATCAGATAAGAGATCCACAGCATCGGAAGCATCTTAAGGCCGTCTATGTCACCGCTGAATCTAAGCGGCAGGACATTATTCAGTCTCAGGAATAAAGCACTTAAGATATAGTGGAGCGGCGGATGGTAGAACTCTCCGTAATATCTGACATCCACATCAGGGATCGTAAAATTGTCGTAGATATAAAGGATGTATGTGTCGTGGAAACCCGGCTGCCTCCCCGAGAAATTCGAGACATCATGCTGATAGAAATTAAGCGGTGTGAAGAGCACCATTACTGCCCTCATGACAAATCCGGAAGCCAATACTGCAGCAACAAGGTCTTCTGCCTTCAGCTTCTTTCCCAACGCGAGCGTTATTACCGATACGATCACCGTACCGAGACCCGCCCATAAAAGTACGCTCTCCATGATCGAAATGCATGGCAGTGTCTTTCTGCCGCATGCATTAAAAGAAAGCCTGAAGATCAGAAAATAGATGCCGAATGCGGGCAGTGCGGATATCAGCGAGAGGAATCTCTTTTTCGAGCTTGTGAAGGCAGAAGTCACATAGAATGCACAGCATGCCGTAAGGAGCGCCATCAGGAGCGAGAGGTGCATTTCGCGCATGTTTACTGCGTCCATGCCGGAGATCAGATATAGAATGAGGACCGCCGAAGTACATACGCCGAAGCCCTGCGCCGTTTCCCTGAAATCCTTCTTCTTGGCCTGCTCCAGTCTTACCATGTCACATCAGCGACTATTACTTCGCCCTTTACATATGTCCAGAGGATCGTATAGAAGACCACTGCGAACACGAGGAATGCCACAGCGACAGCCCTGGTGATCTTTGTCACGAGATCCCTGTTCTCACCCTTAAGTTTTATATCGCATATCTTCGTGTAGAAAAGCACGCCGCAGAGTACCAAAGGCGTTGAATACCTGAAGTTCATCGAGCAGATATGCGGGTATTTTAATGAGAACGTGATGATAGAACCGATCTGTGTTACGGCCAGGATCATCATGGATAATTCCGCCCACAGTTCTTTGCTCTTCTTGGCCTTGACCAGGGTTACGGCAAAGCCTGCTGCAGCGATGATTATCAGTATCAGCAGAGTTATCAGGAGCGCGTAGCCTGCCATGCTCATCGTAAAGTCATCCCTGTAATTCTCCTCGCCGAACAGCAACGTCTTAACCTCAGTTATGAAGATGTTGTAATCCTGCTCGCCGTCCGAGCCGAGATTGATGTAATAGTCCTCAATTGGGAATCCGTAGAAGCCGAAGAGCCTTTGCACGGGCGTATATCTGCTTACGTCCTGATAGTGGTTATCCGACCGCAGGACATATGAGAGCGGCACCTTGTACGTAAGGAAATTCCTGATCTGAAACCATAAGCCCAAAGGTGCACTTATAAGGCCAAAGACAGCAAGATTGGCAAAGGTCCTGCCGCCATCTTTCTTCCCCCTGATGTCCCTGATGAGCTTAACGATGAAAAGGAATCCCAAAGGGAATGCGATAAGACCCACGGACAGCTTCGTCATCATGCCGAAGCCCGTCGCAAGCGCTGAAAGGATAATGTTCTTCCATTTGCCTTCTTTGAACCACTTAAGTCCGAAGTAAAAAGCCGTGAAGAACAGAAGTATCGAGAGGATATCGTTGTTTACGGATCCGGCAAGGATCGTAAAAGTCGGGAAAGCCGATACGATGGCTGCTGCAGGTATGCGGCTCTCTTTGCTGATCCCTGCAAGAACCAATATCTTATAGATCATTATCACCGCAAACTGCGACCAGAGCAGAGATAATGCCTGAAGGCTCTCATAATCATGCGTTCCCTTTGGAAGGAAAAGCTCATATGCCTTAAGGAAAACGGCGCTTACAAAATAATGGAACGGCGGATGGTAGAACTGTCCCATCTGCCTGACGTCACCATCCGGGAGCGAGAATCTGTCCCTTACGTAAAGGATGTATCCGGAGTGGAAGAGATTGTATCTGCCCTCTTCGAAGACCGCAACGTCATTCTGCCTTGATAAGATATCAGAATAGAGCACGTAACCGGTCTTCAGTATGAATCCCGCCGCAAATATCAGTACGATCAGGCCTTCTGATGTCAGCTGCTTCTTTTTCTTAAGGAAAAAGCCGTAGCCTGCAACAAGGATATAGCCCAATACCATGACCGTGCATGCGGCCGGTTTGCTGCCAAGCTGCATGCCCGTGGCGATAAGTACCACCAGTACAAGAAGTGCCGTGATCGCAAACGGGTGCTTATAAACTGCTTCTGTGATCCTGTCCTGCTTAAGACTAGTCGGCATAAGCGTTTTTAGGCGTCAAATAGCTGAGGACATAATATTCGGCATTCATGTAATCGATCTTGTACCAGTCGCCGCCCACTGCAACAACCTTAACAACCTCGCCTTCCTTGAGGTTGACCTTGTTGCCGCTGCTCCGGACGTCCGGGAGACTGAAAGCCACGGTATTCATCGTAGCAACATATTCTTCTCCGTCTCCTTCGACAGGCGCGAAAAACCTGATGCCCTGTGAATCCTCAGGCGCAACATACTCCGGCGCATCATCGGGCACATCGGTCTTAACGATATCGGAACTCTTTACATAGTATCTCGTACCGCCGAAAACGATCGCTGCCCAGCCGTCTCTCGAAAAGCCTAAAACGCGGAAAGGAACAGTCTCCACAAGAGCCGGCCTGTCATCGTCCGTCTCCTTGGGCTCAACATAGAGCTTAAGTCTGCCTTCCTTTGATTTATAAAAATCATCACCCTCTTTTGCGGTGATAAAGACTTCAATGTCATCATGCTCATTAAGCGTAGCCTGCGCATCATCGCTGTCCGAAGCCGAAGGATCGGATGCATCACCTGACGGATCTGACTCGGAATCCTTTATCTCGACCTCTATGAGCAGCGTGCCGTCACTCATATCAAGAGTAGATACGGTATTATCCGTAACCTGCGCACCATTGATATAGGATGTGATCCTGAATGTTACAAAAGCGACAATACATAAGACCACGACAACAAGTCCTGCTATCAGGAATTCGTATCTGGTCTTAATATCGGGTCCGTTCCCGTTGTTAATCTCATCTCTATTCTCGGTCATAACAACCCCGCCTGTCAGGGCCTTCCTCCAGACTGTTTTACAAGCCTGCCCTTCCGAAGAAAACCCTCAGCTCCTATTTATAATAATATTACAAACAACTGTTTTCAAGTTACAGACTTGTGGCAAATGCTTCCGGGAGGGCGTTTCCGCCCGTAAAACCGCTTTTGGGGGAAGCACATGCAAAGTCCGATAAGAAGCAGTCAGGCGCTTAATGTGTTATACTTTTTTTACATTTGGATCAACGGAGGGGTTTTCCATGGAAAAGAATAAGAAATTGCTTATCATCGGCGGTTCTGTCGGAGCAGCCGCTCTTCTTGCTTTAATTATCGTTTCCATCTCACTTGCAAACACACCGAAGGCTTTGATCGTCAGGAGCATTGCGAACACACTCTCTGATGCACGGAGGATCGAGGCAGTTGCTGTTACTGAGGATGTCGCTAACGGCGGCTCGGTTGCGGTATCGGCTAATCTTGACAAGTTTGCAAAGGAAGACATTACTGTTCAGGGAAAGTTCTACAGTGATGCAAAGAACCTGAAGGGAGCCCTTGAACTGACGGCTTCCGAGGACAAGGACAAGGTCCTCCAGGCCAAAGTAATGTATAACCAGGATAAGGTCGCTTTCAGTGCGGCCCCGATCGTTGACGGCACCTACGGAATAAACCTCAAGAAGCTTTCAAAGAACCTGCCGGGTTCGATCTTCGATCCTGACGAAGAGACTGAATTTTCGCTCGATGATGAAGCGTTCGAGTATTTCCTTAACATGAAGGATACCGTTAAGAACGACAAGAATCTGAGCCGCGACGTGGAGGTCATGGCAAACAAGTACAGACAGGTCTTCATCGAGAATGTCATCAAGCATTCTGATGTCAAGAAAGCCGGCAAGACGATCACAATAGGCGGCGATAAGATCCCCTGCACGGTAATTACCGCTTCGATCGACGAGGACGGTCTGGCGGAGATCCTTCAGGACATGATCGACTATGCCAACAATGACAAAGATCTCGAGAATCTCCTTTTACGTGTTGCTGCCAACGGTTCTTACATGGATGACCCTGATGAATATGTAGACAGATTTTTCGATTCCCTGGACAGATACGAAGATTCGATCGACAAGATCGAGGATTCTGACATCGACATCAGCATCGATTTCTATATCACTAAGTCAGGAAGAAGACTCGCGCAGGTCGATCTCGAGTTCGAGATGAACAATAAGGAGATGGAAGCTTCCCTGATCCTCGGCAAGAATGTTGCCAGATCAAAGGAGATCAGCTTCGGATACGAAGACAAGTCCACCGGCAAGTCATATTCCATCGAATATACCGTTAAGGAAGACAGCAATAAGCTCTACGACGCTGAGTTCGAGATCAATGAGACCCGCGTAAGAAGATCAAAGACGACCGAGAATAAGAGCAGCATCAGGATCAAGTGGGACAAGAGATCCGGTGATCTCGACATCAAGGGAAATAAAAACGGCAACAATTATATGGGCCTCAAGGGCACTCTCGATAAGAAAGGCGACAGATATATCTTCGTCCTCGGCAAGCTTTCCAGCAGAGGTGAAGCTGTTCCCGATATCAAGAGCCTTGAGCTGACTGTTACGATCGACAGACATGACCGCACACCTAATGTTCCGGGAAGATTTACGGAGATCACGAAGATGGATGAGCGCGACTTTAAGGACTTATCGGAAGATATTACTGAAGGCGCAAAAGAGTTCTGGGACGAATATTTCGATAAGTAATCCGTAAGAATTGATCACAAAACATTCAATAATTAAATTTTTAATTAACTAAAGCCCCTCCCTTTAAAACGGCGGGGCTTTGTTTTATACTTTGAAAGTCAGAGTGTTTTTTCAGCTCGAACAATCCAAGTCATTAAGAGGTATGCAAATGAAGAAAGTTCTGGTATGCAAGGAAAGTCTGCCTGCCGAGACGCGTGTTGCCGTTATCCCCGATGACATCAAGAAGCTCACCGGTATGGGCTTTGAGTTCACGGTCGTAAGCGGCGCAGGTCTTAAGAGCGGCTTTAAAGATGCGGATTACGAACAAGCCGGCGCCAAGATCATCAATGACGAGAAAGATGGTTTGAAGGACGCTGAGATTGTTGTCAGGATCCTCAAGCCCGATTCCGCTGACGGAATGAACCCCGATACGGTTCACATCAGCTTCTTAGATCCTTTCAATGAGAAGGAACTTCTCAATGGTTTTGCCAAGAACAACATTCAGGCAGTATCCCTCGAGATGATCCCCAGAACGACCCTCGCTCAGAAGATGGACGTTCAGTCATCACAGACATCACTCGCAGGCTACGTTGCAGTCCTTAACGCTGCAGCACGTATGCCCAAGATCCTTCCGATGATGGTTACGCCTGCAGGAACTATCAATCCTGCAAGAGTATTCGTTATCGGCGTAGGCGTCGCAGGTCTCCAGGCTATCGCAACGGCGAAAAGACTCGGTGCACGTGTAGACGCTTTCGATACAAGACCGGTAGTTGAAGAGCAGGTTAAGTCCCTTGGCGCCAACTTCGTCAAGATCGACCTTGGCGAGATGGGCCAGACCGCTCAGGGCTATGCAAAAGAGCTCACTCCCGAGCAGATCGCAAAGCAGCAGGAAGCTCAGGCTAAGGTCTGCGAGAAGGCTAATATCGTTATCACGACCGCTAAGGTCTTCGGCCGCAAGGCTCCTGTCCTCATCAAGAAGGACGTCATCGAGAGAATGCAGTCCGGCGCCATCATCGTTGATATGGCGGTTTCCACAGGCGGCAACGTCGAAGGCTCCGATCCGACTAAGGAAGTCGTTACCGACAACGGCGTAATCATCCTCCCCGGCGACGAACTCCAGCGCCAGGTACCCTGGGACGCATCCAAGATGCTCTCCGGCAACATCTCCGCATTCCTTACACACTTCTACAACAAAGAGACAAAGGAATTCGAGGTCAAGATGTCCGATGAGATCATGAAGGGCTGCCTTCTCACACAGGGCGGCGCCATCATCCACGAAAGATTTAAGGAGGCTTAATATATGGAGATTTCCACAGACATAATCATGCTCTTGATCTTCGTGTTCATCATCGCCGCTTACTTAGGCGTCGAGCTTATCTCGAAGGTCCCTTCACAGCTTCACACCCCTCTCATGAGCGGTACGAACGCTATCTCCGGCATCACGATCGTCGGTGCCATCGCTGCCTGCGCCATCAATGCTTCAGGCAATCACGTTTTCGGAATCATTCTCGGAACAGTTGCAATATTCTTCGCTACAGTTAACGTTATCGGCGGATATTTCGTAACCGACAGAATGCTCGCAATGTTCAAGAAGAAGGAGGCACCTAAGAAATGAGCGATTATATTTGTATAGTCCTTTACATGATCTCTTGTGTCCTCTTCATCATGGGCATCAAGAAACTCGGAAAAGCTGATACCGCACGTAAGGGTAACCTCTACTCCTCCGTCGGTATGCTTATCGCAGTTGTATCCGTCCTCATATCACAGGACGTTATCGATGGCGGATGGCTCTCTTACCTCCTCATCGTTCTTGCTATCGCAGGCGGAAGCGTTGTAGGCTTCATCTGGGCTAAGAAGGTCGAGATGACCGGAATGCCCCAGCTCGTTGCCCTCTTCAACGGCTTCGGCGGTCTTTCCTCAATGCTCGTTGCCATCTCCCAGTACACAGCAGGTGTTACGGAGGACGCTTTCACCGCACTCACACTTGGTCTTACGATCCTCATCGGTGCCGTAGCATTCACAGGTTCACTCATCGCATGGGGCAAGCTCGCAGGCCTTAAGATGTTCAAGAAGAACATCACGATCCCCGGCAAGAACTTCATCAACGCAGGCATCCTTGTTATCGCTGCTATGGGAATCCTTTTCCTCTGCATCTCACCTGACGGCGGATTGGGACTTGCTGGCGTCATCATCACAACAGTTGCTTCATTGATCTTAGGCGTTACGCTCGTTATCACCATCGGCGGCGGCGATATGCCTGTTATCATCTCTTTCCTCAACGCACTCTCCGGTCTTGCTGCAGCATTTGCAGGATTCCCTATCGGCAACACGGTCCTCATCGTATCCGGCTGCCTCGTAGGTGCTTCAGGCGTCATCCTTACACTCATCATGTGCAAGGCTATGAACAAGACATTCGCTTCCCTCCTCTTCAAGACAACGAAGAAGAAGGCTGCTTCAGCTACAGGCGAACACAAGGAACCCAAGTCCATGTCTGTTGAGGACGCATTCCTTATCCTCGAAGCTGCAAAGAGCGTTGTATTCATCCCCGGTTACGGCATGGCTGTTGCCCAGGCTCAGCACGCTGTTAAGGAGCTCTGCGACGTATTGGAAGAGAACGGCTGCGAAGTCAACTTCGCTATCCACCCCGTTGCAGGACGTATGCCCGGTCACATGAACGTTCTCCTCGCTGAGGCTAACGTTCCTTACGAGCAGCTCAAGACAGCTGACGAAATGAACCCTCAGATGCCTAACACCGACATCGCTATCGTCATCGGCGCTAACGACGTTGTTAACCCTGCAGCTATCAACGATGAGTCATCACCTCTCTACGGCATGCCCATCGTAAACGCTTACGAGGCACGCACGGTATTCGTCCTCAAGCGTGGTCAGGGTACAGGCTTCTCCGGCATCGAGAACCCGCTCTTCACGATGGACAACACCGTCATGATCTACGGCGATGCCAAGCAGACAGTTTCCCAGCTCGTTGTCGAGTTCGAGAACTAAGACTTTTCTTTCAATTGATAAACCAAAAGAGGTTGTCTCATATGAGGCGACCTCTTTTTCGCATATGACCGGATAGTTTCTGCAACAAGCCCCCTTGTTGACTAAATTGATACCTGTTTTTCGAGATTTAGGTACCCAAACAGTCAACATTGGGCAAAAGTACCTGTTTGGTTGACTGTTTTAGCGAAAACAGGTACCCAAACGGTCAACATTGAGGAAAAGTTGGCTTTCCCGCACGACTTAGTCAACAAAACAGTGAAAGTTGGAACTAAGGAATTCTACAGACGGCAGGAAAAATAAAGGGGTTGCTCATTTTGAGACAACCCCTTTTTTGTGGTCATATAAACTATCTCCTAGCTTATTTCCGGATATACACATTTGTCATCACTCTTGGTATACAGTTCTCCGTCTTTGCTGTAGTAAACCGGATTGTCATAATCTACATCGAAATAGTATGAATAGTGCCAGAAGGTAATGCTCTTATCATCGTTAATAACTGCAAGGTATCCCGGTTCTCCATAACCTTTGCCTATAACCACGTCCTTAACATATTCATCAATTGAAATCTTAAACACTATCTCCTCATAGTGGACCTCTGTTCCAGGCTTAACTCCGAATGATGAAGGATCAGCAGTAATATCACCGTTTTTAGGCGATTCACGGTATGCTTTTGTCTTAAAGAAGTCTTTCTCTTCAGGCTTGATAACTATGGAGAAACCATCCAGGTTTGGCTCACTGGATCCTAAGCTTACAACTGTCGCAGTTGTACGGCCATTATTATAGATTTCAACCAAGACCGGAATATTTATATTGCTGTATTTCGAATCCCCGTTCCAGTAACTATAGATAAGTGCAGCGGCTTCCGGATCATCCGTATCGTAAATTCTTTCAACAGAAAAGTTCTCGCCGTCAACCTCAATGCCATATGAATGCGGATACCATTCAGTCTGGGAAGTCGAGGGTGCAGTATTGGCAGCAACGGCTTTGTCATAATCAAAGTCTCTAAAAGCATAGACCAGACTCGTTATAAAAAACCACGGGAAAATCCCTACTAACCCGATAACGAGACCGGGGATACCAAATCCCGTCCTGTTTCTGCCGAATAAACCTATCATCGACAATAAAATACCTGAAACAAGTGCTATCCAGCCTATTATCAATGTAACCGCATTATATGCTGTATCTGTAACACGATGGACTATATAAATCACAGTAGGAAGACATGAACACAAGAATCCTGCCAGACACAATTTATTGATCGGTGTTTGCGCAGGAAACACATAACTGCAATTACTGCATTGCTTATTTACATCGAAAGATATTTTTCCGCAATTAGGACACTTCTTCATAAGTATTCCCCCTCACTTATAAATCTTTGTTCCTTATCAGTTTGTCTCAATGGCCCTCTCAGGAGCATATACGGACTCTTTTGTGTCATAGGACATATCCTGCCCCTTATAGAACGCTTCTACCTTTTTTCCAGTCTTCTTGTTGTAAAGAACACCGTCTTCTGCGTAATAATTCTTATTCTCAGGATCAACAGTAAAGTAATAGAAATATCTGTAGAAAGAGACACTTCCATCACCATTCCAGATTGCAATATCATCGGGATATATGTATGAATTGTTTTTGGAAATACTAACTTTCTCGACATCCTTACCGATCTCAACATTGAAGATAATGTTGTCAAAATAAAGTGTTGTTCCCGGTTCAAGGCCCTTATAGTATCCTCTGTCATCAGGAAGAGACCCCATGAAAGTATCCCTGTATTTCTTAAAGGTGTAGTAGTCCTTACTGTCTTCCGGTTTGATCCTGAAATAATCCAGACGGACTATTTTGGTACCGTCACTGCAGTAATCGATCTTCAGATCAGTATTCCTCGGATCACCATCCCAGTAATAACAGGCTGCTTCAGCTTGGGAATGATCATTGGTCTTATAATGGATAAGATAATCGCCTATCTGGTAATCTGTATTTTCAAATCTGCGGTTTTCCACAAAACGGCACAAGATCAATACCAGCACAATCACGATGTTTAAGACCAGACAGCCGCCTGATCCCCATATACCCAAACGTCCTGCCTTTTTGTTCTTATGGTCTTTAGCAACTACAGTGCCTATAACAGAAAGAAGCAGACCCAAAAACAGAGGAACTATACCTAACATTAAGAAAAGCCATTTTACCGGGATCTTTGTTTCATAGTAGCTCTCAAAAGCTTTAATGATCCAATAAACAGCGGAAATGAGAATATAGATTCCTGTGCAGATCAATCCGAGAATACAGGTAATACTATGCTTATCTTTTTGTTTTACAGGAGTTTCTGCCGGTCCGGCAGATTCTTCATTAATCACATTCTCAGACATGTCAAAACCACAGGAACTGCAATGCTTATCATCATCGGCGCATAGTGCACCGCAATTCGGACACTTCATCATAAGCTTTTTCCCCCTCACTTATGAGAGCCATACGGCTCGTGTGCCTAACACCCTAAACGTTATTATTATATCACAAAAGATCAATAGATTTTGAGCAACTGTCAATTCGCATGTTTAAAGGGCAATAATAGATAGCTTTAATCAGCTTCTTCCTTTTTCACCGGCTTGATAACTAAGCAGATCACGATGAAAACAGGGATAAACATTACGATCGCGGAGATTACGTCGATGATCGAATGCTGCTTGATGAACATCGTGGAAAGCACGATAAGGAATACCAGGATATCGCTTGCGATAAGAAGCGCCTTCTTATCTTTGAAAGCCAGATGCATGCCTGCTGCGACAACAAGAGCATCGTAAACATGAAGGCTCGGAAGGACGTCCGTAGGCGTGTCGATCGAATGCAGATAATAGATCATGTCGAGGAAGATGTTCTGACGGTCGGGAATGGCCGCTCTGAGCTCTAACATGTTGGGATATACCAGAGAGATTATTATGAACAGTGTCATGCCTGCCATGAGCATATAAGATGTCTTGCGGGAGATCTTGCGGCTCCTTATTGCGATGGCGATCATGCCTGCGCAAAGGTACGGAAGCCAGAGTGCATAAGGGATGATGAACACTTCGATAACGGGGATCATGTCATCGATCGCGGTGTGGATGATATGGAAATTGCCGCCGTGGTCGAGACCTTCAACCCAGAAGAATGTCGGCATATAGACGACCATGTATATAGCCATCGGGAGCAAAGTCACGACGACATAAAGGATCTTCTTCAAAAGGCTCTTATTTTCCTTAGCTTCCAAAACAACACCCATCCAAAAAGTAATGCGGAGTGCAAAAACACTCCGCATATTATAACCCGTGGAAGGTCGGAAATTGATTGACTTTTACTACATTTTTTCGCGTGGTTGTCCCATATGTGCTATTACTTTTGCATTAAACCCTGTTTACGGTTCCGATGAAGACCGGAGCCATTGTTTTTGTATCGACGATGGCGTAAACGTACGGTCTGTCACAGATCACGAACTTGTCATTGGAAAAGTCTTCTACCGCTGCATTCTTTGTCATCGTTACTACAGTGGCAGCCGAAGCTTTGGTTCCCTTTGCATCGACTTCGATGTGGGTCTGATGAATGACCTTTGATACGTAGATATCGCCGGGGGCGCCTGCGATACCTGAGAAATCTGCTTTTCCGGGCTCGAAAATAACTCCCGCACCGAGATTATTGACCGTATCATTCATCAGGAGCTTGAAATCGGATTTGAACTCTGGCATCTTGGAGTACACCTTGTACTGGGAGGTCCTGCTTCCGGTGAATGCTTTGTAGTCCTCTGATGTGAAGCTTTTCGCAAACTCATTTGCACTGACAGAATCGTCTTTGGGAAGGATCGCAAGGAATGCGTATTCCCCGCCCTTATAGTTCTTCATAAAGCCCGTGGCCTTATCCGACTCGAAGTAAACATTTGATGTATCACTCAGGAATGTCACCTTCTGTATATTCCCGTCAGCGGAGAAGAAATCGCCCTCATTAACGTGGTCCTTCTCATAAGGTTCTTCCCACTTGCCGTCAAATGCAATCGCATTTACGAGCACCATTACCGTGTCAGCGTCAAGGCTGTCTAACATCTTCTGTATTTTCTTATCGGTATGGTCATATATCCAGTCATTGATCTCGTCGGTCGTCTTGGCATTAAATTCCGTTACCGTATATTCAGCAAGGAATGTCTCACGGATATAGCTGACATATTCAGCGTTCACCTTGTCACCGAGCAGAATGGCGTTGTTCCAGACCGCGTTTGCGCAGGAAAAATCGACATCCTTTGCACCGTTGATCTTATCCATGAGCGAAGCCGCATAAGCCTGCTGTGTAAGAGGTCCCTGTCCCTTTGCGAAAAGGTCCGTAAGCTGCCTTAACGATTCTCCCTTGGCGCCTGCTGCAGCCATGTCGAGTGCCATCATGATCGATGCGGGCGATATCATGACGTTGCCGTCACTCCCGTAATCCCTTATCGTCTGGCTCAACAGGTCGAAGCAATACCTCTTGTATTCGGCATCCATCAGATCCTTGTCATAGTCAGTCTTTTTGACATCGCTGAAATTAATCTCCGCCTTGATCGAAGGGTCATTTTTCAAAGGCTTCCCGGAAGGCTTTTCCCCGGCGCATCCGCCAAGGAGCAGAACAGCCGTCATGACGCCTGATAAAACCTTAATGTATTTATTTGTAAAAGTCTTCATTTTCGCGTCCTCAAACCTCATTCACTGTTCCGATAAAGATAGGGGTCATTGTCTTTACATCAACGATAGCATATACGAACGGTCTGTCACAGTTGACTGTCTTAAATTCAGGCGGTTCAGCGCTTGCCACTTCAACTGAAACTGCTGTAACCGCTGCTGCCTTGGTGCCGGTCCTATCCACCTCGATGTGTGTCTTATGGATGACCTTGGAGACAAAGAGGTCGCCGGGCTCGCCTGCAATGCCTGAGAGGTCTGCCTTGTTCTCATCGAAAACATCGCCTGCGCCTAAAGTCTTAAGAGTATCATTCATTGTCAGCTCAAAATCAGACTTGAACTCAGGCATCTTGGAGAGAACATCATACTGTGTCGTGACGCTCTTTATGAACTTCTCATAATCCTCAGCCGTGAAATCCTTTGCAAATACATTTGCACTGATACTGCCGTCCTTAGGAAGTATCGCAAGGAACGCATACTCGCCGCCCTTATAAGCTTTCATGAATCCTGTAGCCTTATCGGTCTCGAAATAATCGCGTGTCTCGTCGCTTAAGAACATAACGTCCTGTGTGCTTCCGTCAGCTTTTGTGAACTTGCCTGTGTTGACCTGGTAATCTTCGTATTCGGTTTCCCACTTGCCATCAAAGCAGATCGCATTTACAAGGATCATCGCAGTATACGGGTCGATGTCTTTTACGATCTCGCTGATCATGTGCTTGGTATGCTCATCCGCCCACTTATTGATCTCGTCAGCCGTACCATTGCCGAAAGCCTCAGCTTTGTATTCTGCAAGGAATGTCTCCTTTATGTAATCGACATACCTGGTGTTGATGCCGTCACCTAAAAGCTTCTCGTTATTCCAGACCGCATTCGCGCATGTGAATTCCACATCTTTGGAACCGTTGATCTTATCCATCAAAGCCGCAGCATATGCCTGCTGGTCCAAAGCTCCCTGGCCCTTCGCGAAAACGTCCGTAAGCTGCTTTAGCGTATCACCCTTGGCGCCTGCCGCAACCATGTCGAGTGCCATCATGACAGACGCCGGTGAGACCATGACGTTGCCTTCACCGTCCGCATCCTTTATCGTCTGGTTCAGAAGATCCAGGCTGAATCGCCTGTACTCCTTCTCCATCAGGTTCCTGTCGTACTGAGTCTCAGCGACCTTGTCCAGATTGATCTCCGTCTTAACGTTGGGATTCTCCTTCAAAGGCTTGTCCTTCTTTAAACTCACCGAACAGCCGGAGAAGATCAGTGATGCTGCCATTACCCCCGTAATGATCCTGATGTCTTTTTTTGAGCAAATTCTCATTGTGTGTCCTCCTATTATCCTTATAAATCTGCTTTGTACCTTATAAACAGCCGGAATGCCCGAAATGTTGCACTTTTAAAGATATTCCTCAAATTCGGACTGCCGCGGATGCTATAATATCCACGTAATACAAAGAGTTTGGAGTATTAAAATGAAAAAGATCTTATCTGTGATCCTTTGCGGCGCAATTGCCTTATCCATCGCATCCTGCAGCGGATCCGACGTAAAACCTGCTTCTGGAACAGACGTAACTACGTCTTCCGGTGCAACTGAGAAGGCTTCTGTCTCAACGGATGCTGATTTCAGTCCTGACTTCACGTTCAAGACCACGGACAGAGCGGGCAATACATACGACGAGAGCATCTTTGCTTCCGCCAAACTCACCATGATCAATTTCTGGGAGCCCTGGTGCGGTCCCTGCGTCAAAGAGATGCCTGATCTCGAGCTCCTCTACGAAGCCTATAAGGACAAAGGCTTTCAGATAATCGGCGTGTATTCCGAAACCCACATGGAGAGCGAAGTCGCCGGCATCTTAAAGGACAAAAATATATCCTATCCGATCCTCAACTACACCGACGAGTTCGCCAGGTTCAATACAGGCTATGTCCCCACGACCGTCTTTGTTGACGGAAATGGTCATATAATAAAGATGGATGACGGCGCTGAAAGCATCGTCGGCTCCAACACTTACGAAGGCTGGGAAACCATCATCAAGCAGTATCTCTGATCTGTAAAACATCTAACCTTATGCGCAAACGCATCATCACAGTTTCATTGATCGCAGCAAGCGTGATCCTCATCGTTGTGGGGATCGCCCTTAAACAGCCTGAATCTGTTTTCGCGAAAGCCGCAAAGATATGCATGGAGTGTGTCGGAATTGGCTAAGAAATGGGTCAGACATTCAATCCAGGCGTCAGCAACCCTGCTCCAGAATGCAAACTTCAAGGGGTTCTTCGAAGGCAGGATCTATCAGGGCCCCGCAAAGTCCGTCTGTGTTCCGGGTCTCAACTGCTATTCCTGTCCCGGTGCCATCGGCGCCTGCCCCGTCGGCTCTCTGCAAAGCTACTTAAGCGGCCTCAAATTCAAGGTTCCCTACTATGTAGTTGGCATACTTATATTTGTCGGTGCCCTCATTGGCCGCGCAGTCTGCGGATTCCTATGCCCCTTCGGCTTTTTGCAGGATCTTCTCTACAAGATCCCTTTCTTCAAGAAAAACGAGTTCAAGTTCGACAGATATCTGCGCTATTTCAAATACGTGGTGCTGGGGCTCTTTGTACTGCTCCTCCCCTTCTGCTTCAAGCTCACACCCTTCTTCTGCAAGTACATCTGCCCGTCAGGCACAGTTGCCGGCATCTGGCTTGCAGCAGTTGATAAACAGGTTGCAGGGCAGCTCGGACCGTTGTTCTCACTAAAGCTCGTAATTCTCGGCCTGATCCTTGTCGCAAGCCTCATTATCTACAGGCCATTCTGCAAGTACATCTGCCCCTTGGGCGCCATCTACGGGTTCTTTAACAGGATCGCCCTCTACCGCATGCATCTCGACACTTCAAAGTGCGTCGGCTGCAACGCCTGCGCCAAGGCATGCAAGATGAATATCAACCCTTCAGTCAACCCCAACAGCTGCGAGTGCATCCGCTGCGGCGACTGCGTCAATGCCTGCCCGCACAACGCGTTGAAGATGGGGGTTGTGTTGAAGGGATCTGATGAGAAGGTGTCTTTTTCGCGCACGGGAAAGAAAGATCAATAAACAGTTTTGCTGTCGACGGAAATGTAGACGTTATTTGCTGATTCCGTCTGCAAAATCGTCTACAAAGGCACTTGTAGCCCTTATAGACAAAATTGTAGACAAAAACGTCTTTGAAGTGTCTACATTTTTGTCGACAAGGTTTTTGTGATTCAAATTGTGACTAATCTCAGTCACAACATTAAAAAAAGGCTGCCCGTCGGACAGCCTCTTAATAATCAACTGTAAATTCAGCTTAGAACGGTCTTGCCGTGCCGCAGTCAGGGCAGAATCTTGAAGTGATCCCGGCCTTGCCGCAGTTAGGGCAGTTCCAAGGTGCATCAGCAGCAGGTGCAGCCTGAACAGGAGCAGGAGCAGCCGGAGCAACAGGTGCCGCAGGTGCGCCGCCGGCAACAGGAGCTACCGGTGCGGGAGCAACAGGAACTGAGCCGGGAGCAGGTGCTGTAGCACCGGAAACGCCGCCGGCGACTACGTTGCCGAAGCCTTCACCGACCTTCTGAGACTCGCCCATGATGGGTGCCATGGCGTCTCTTGTCATGTTGATGACGCCGCCCATTGCGCCCAAAGTAACACCGAGGGAAGCAACATCGCCGATACCGCCACCTGCGCCGCCGGAACCGCCTGTGATGCCGTTCTGCATTGCTTCGAGGCCGACCTGACGTGCTGTCTCGTCTCTGTATGTGTAGCCCTTCATCTGCATCTCCTGAGCCTCTGCCTGAGCCTGCATTCTGTATGCGTCTGCTTCAGCCTGAGCCTTGATGCGGAGAGCTTCAGCTTCACCCTGTGCGCTTACTGCCTTGAGCTGTGCTTCTGTCTGGGCTTCGACGATCTTTCTCTGCTGTGCAGCTTCTGCCTCAGCCTTTTTGACTTCCTCTTCACGAACCTTCAGAGTCTTGTCGGCAAACTGCTGCTTAAGACGTACGAAGTTCGGATCGTCATCGGGTGTAACGATGGAGGTTACGTAGAACTCAGGCATCGTGAGACCGTATTCGTCCAGAGTATCGTTGATATCGAGCATGAGCTTTGAAGAAAGAACATCAAGATATGCGTCGATCTCAAGGATGTTGAGGTTCTCTTCCTTGATGATGCGGGCAAGGTTTGCCTTGACCTTGTTGATGATCAGGGCCTTGAACATGCCTGTGCCGTAGGACTTGCCTTCGCCTGTAACGTCGCTCTGAAGGAGACCGTCAGTGGTGCCGACGAGCTTTAAGATCAGCTTGGCCGGATCAGTAACTCTCATGTTGAAGTTACCGGATGCGCCGATCTCCACATGGAGTCCGGATGCGGGATCGAAAAGTCTTACCTTGCTGTCTGTGCCCCATCTGATACCCATCTGGGTAACCATGTTGATGAAGTAGACTTCGCAGTGGAAAACATTGATGCCGCCTGTACCAAGCTTCATGTAGTCACGAACCTTGGGGATGTTGTTCGTAACAAGCGTGTGTCTGCCTGCCTTGAACTGATCGAAGATCTTACCGTCACGGAAGAATAAAGCTTCCTGGGTCTCATGGACGATCAGCTGGGAGCCGATCGTAAAGTCTTCTTTCTCGTGCTTGTGTGCGAGGACTTCATTACTGCCTTCGTACTTGATTACACTAATAGCTTCAACCATTTCTGCAATTTCCCTTTCTTAATTCTTTTTATTCGTAAATGCCGATAATTGTTCTGTTGTTAACGCGAAAAGAATGAACAGCGCGATCGGTGCTCCTATTGCGGCTATTACCGAGATCCAGGTCGGCAAATGGAATGCATATTCCAGGATGGAGAAAACGATGACCGGTCCTGCAGCGAGGAACGACAGTATCTTGATTATGATCTCTATCACGCCGCCTCTGTAGAGGACATATCCCAATCCCGCTGAACCTAAAAGAAACAGCAGGATGCATACAGCCCACGGCCAGTGGCAGACTTCGCGGAAGAATAATCCTACGGCTGCCGGAAGAGGCAAGCTGAATACGATATCCCAGGGGATATCCTTCTTGCGCTTTTTCTCGATCTCCTCTTTGCAGATCTCGATCATGGCATCGGCATTTCTGAAGCCCTTGACCTTAGTCAATGTCGAAAGAGCGCTGTTGTAAGAGCCCTTGTCGAAATAACCTTTGCCCTTGGCGTAGACTGCAAGAAGGTCTGCTTTCTTCTGTCCTTCTTCACAGATCCTTATAAGATCTGAAGAGATCGGATCATTAAACTTCGTGCATTCGATAACACACGTCTTGTAGAGAAGCTTGGCTTCGTTTGCTGAAGCAGCCTTGTTCTCACTCTCGACAATGTCGTTTGCTTTGGTGATATTCGCGATTATCCTCTGGTACTTCGCATAGTCAGGATAGAGGTCTGCAATAGACCATCTGTTCCCGCAGTTTGCGCAGTATGAAGTACCGTTGATATAGTCGTTGACTATGTCACCGCCACATACTTTGCACTTTAAAGAGACCGGAGTAATGTTGATTTCTGCCATTATCTAATCCCTACCCTCATTCCAAGCGTACCGCGTGCTACGTCGCGCCCAAATTGAATTATATCAAATTTTTTAGTGTCTGCGATATATTGCGGTGAAAAAACAGCGCTGCAGACAATAAAAACGGCGGAAAGCCTTATGCCTTCCGCCGCGTGAATACTTATTTGTTCTCTAAGACTTAGAAGAAGCCTGCAACATATCCGACGATCGTAATACAGATTACGAAGACGAATGCATACTTGTTGCCCTTGATCTTCGTCTCGGCACGCATGCCTTCGAAGAGCATTATGAGGTAATAAGCATAAGCTGCTACTGAGAAGATAGATCCGAATCTTACATAAGGAATGAGGTTGAAGATAGGAACCAGAACATCACTTACGATATATGCGGGAGCTACTGCCAAAGAAGCGATGGCAAGAAGTCTGGGGAAAGACGCCTTCTCCTTGAGGATAATGCCTGCAAGCGTGAAGACACCTGCCATACCGAAAGTACGTGCGGCATAATAAATGAACGGGAAAATGCTGTATTTAACGATCTGGAGAGCGATCTCGCCTGCACCGTAAAGTTCTCTGAAAGTTCTGCTGCTTAATTCAGACTTATATCTTGCAAGACGGATCAAATATAAAGGTATGTCAATGCATGCACCGACTACACTGATAATTACGACTACGATAGCAGCAAGGATGATCGCATTGCCGATCTTCTCATACTCGGGAGCGATCTCAGCAGGACCTGTAAGAGGATGAGTAGCAGCCTTGATGATATTCTTGAAATGCTGACCGAAAGGAAGCATTGAAGAAGGTTCCTTGGGCTGAGCTGCAGGAGCTTCGGGTGCAGCAGGAGCTACAGGAGCTGCATCAGGTGCAGCAGTTGCTGCTTCAGCTGCGGGAGCTTCAGGAGCTGCCTCGGGAGCAGGTGCAGCAGGAGCTGCTTCAGCTACGGGTGCTGCTTCAGTTGCAGCTGCTGCGAGTGACATACCGCATCCGCCACAAAAAGCTACACCATCGGGATTCTCTTTTCCGCAATTAGGACAAAACATTTTTCGTATCCTTTCCTCGGGCATAAAACCCGAACAACGTGATATGTTCATTGTAACACACGTGTTCTCATAAAGAGTCAATAAAAAAAAGACTTTAAATATGTTCTTTTGCATATAGAAAGGGCTGTCCAAGCCGGAACAGCCCTGTTTGATCAATTAGTTCTTATCGAACCTTACAGCACGTCGATCAGACCATAGAGCACATCGGGCGTGACTGTGTCAGAGAATACTATGAGATACTTAAATCCGTTCTTCTTGAAGACTGCCGCATTGACCTTGTCGGTGGTCTCGTTCTTTCCGAGCTTCGGGACATTGCCGAAAGGAACATAATAGAGCTCTGCAGCTAATCCTCCGGGAGTTGTTCCGGCAACTGCTACGCTCTTATTGGAAGGGAATACCTTCTTAAGTACGTCAGCTTCCTCGGATGCGGTGACGATTATCAGCTTTTCTCCGCCCTCGCCGAAGAATACTTCCTTGGTGCTTCCGTCAGCATATTTGCCTGAGCCCGTGCTCTCAAGATCGAACGGGATCTTCCTGCTTATCTTATCGATGCGCTCGTTGCCGATGCCCTGGCTGTAATCAACGTCTTCCTTCTCTCCCGGAAGCCTGGTGGTGCTGTTCGGATTCAGGTTATATGTACCGGAAGATACTGCATAATTCTTGTTGTCAATGTTAAGGGCCGGATTTTTGCCGTGATCTTTATCCTCCGGTGTTTCAGCTTCCGTATCCGCAGCAGCACCATCCAGATCGGCTGTTGTCGTCGTTGCCTCATAGACATCTCCGCCGTTGGCCCCGATCGCGGAATCTATCTGATCGTTGACCATGGCAACTTCGCTGTTATGCTCTTTTACCTGAGTTCCTGCGGCTTTAGCCTTTGTCAGATAAGCACCAACAAATAAAACCGCTCCGATGACAACGATAAGACCTGCAGCGATCGAAGTGATGAGCGCAACAGGTATCCTGCGCGCCTTCTTTCTGACGGGCTCACCGGAATCATCCGGCTCATTATCTGTTTCCGGAATATCTTCTGATCTTATATCTGTGAGGTCTGTAACTGCAGCGCCTCCGTCCTGATCCTTGATAGCTTTGGAGACAGCACTCATGATCCTGGACTTCATCTCAGGATCTACAGTTACATTGCTCATGATTTCGTTATACTTATTCAAAATCATTTGCCTCCTTCAGCATCTCTCTCAGTCTGTCTCTGGCACGCTTCAGATCTGAGCGTACCGTTGCTTCGCGACGACCCGTGATCTGTGCGATCTCGGCTGTCGAATATCCTTCCTGATAGAAAAGGTGTATTGCTTCACGCTGATGGACAGGCAGAGCCCTTACCGCGTCCCAGATGGCTTTGTATTCATCGCCCTTATCCAGGTCCTCCTGTACTTCGCCGGCGATCTCTTCGTTGAGCTCCAGCGTGTCGCGTACACGGTTGTAGTCTATGCGGTTCTTTGCAAGATTCGATGCAACTCTCATGAGCCATGCTTTCCTGTGTGCTTCGCTCTCGAAAACAGGTCTCACGGTTACGAACTTGATCATCGTCTCCTGTAAGATATCCTCCGCGTCCTCAATGTTGTGAAGGTAAGAGATTGCAAGACGAAGGATCGAATTACCTATCGTGCTTAAAATCTCTTCCGCTTCCTTTTCTATCTCCTCGTCACTCTTTCTGTCATTCTCTGAGGCCTCTTTGTCATAGAGGTCTTCTTCGGATGCGTTGATGATCTCGAACTGTTCTTCGAGATTGCTGTCATCCGAATCCGAGAACGCCATAAGCAGAATGGCGAGCCTTCGTAAAAGCGGCAGATTGGCTTCGTAAGTAAATTCCATTTATTCCTTCGGTGTCATCTCCGCTTTCACCCTGAATACAGACGAAACGGAGGAAATGTTGCAGTTAAATTATATCAATGAAATAAATCAAATCAAATTGCTAATTGCCGTGTGCATAATATAAAATATGCACGGCGATTACATTTGGGGGCGATCTTAATATGGATTCCGGATTCGAAAGAGAAATACTTCTTATTGGTCAAGAAAAAGTAAACCGTCTGGCAAACGCAAAAGTCCTGCTCTTCGGCGTGGGCGGCGTCGGCGGATACACTGCCGAATGCCTTGCGAGAGCCGGCATCGGACATATCACCCTGGTCGATTCCGACAAGGTCGACATCACCAACATCAACCGCCAGATCCTGGCACTTCATTCAACCGTCGGAAAGTATAAGGTCGACGTCTGCAGGGAGCGCATCCTCGACATCAATCCTGACTGCGAAGTCATTACGAAGCAGCTCTTCTACCTTCCCGAGACCGCCGGAGAATTCAATTTCTATGAATACGATTACATCGCTGACTGCATCGACACTGTAGCCGCGAAGATCGATATAATCTGCCGTGCCAAAGAATGCGGCACTCCGGTCATAAGCGCGATGGGTGCCGGAGGCAAGCTCGATCCTTCCGCTTTCAAGGCCGCCGACATCTCCAAAACAGAGTATTGTCCGCTCGCAAAAGTCATGCGCAGGGAGTTAAGGAAAAAGGGCATCAATCACTTAAAGGTCGTTTATTCGCCCGAGAGCCCCATCCCTCCCGAAGAAGGCAGAAAGCCCGGCACGATCTCTTTCGTTCCCGCCTCATGCGGCATCATCCTGGCAGGCGAACTGATCAATGACCTTCTGGCAGAAGACATCAGCGGTAATTCCGGTAATCCTTGAGAATTAATATTTATTTAAAATGCATGTAACACAATCCACACTATATACGTAGCATAATAAGGCATATGAGAAAGAACAGTGGCAGAATGTTTATCCAGAACGATGCGGTCTATGTCGCAGTCGTTTTCGTGAGCGTAATCCTCTTTATCGGTCTTATCGCTCTCCAGATCTTCTCCGGAATACATGCGACCAGGATCTTTGTCGGAGTCGCTTTGATGTTCCTGTCTTTTGCCATGAATGTTTTCGAGGGCAAGTTCGGATTCTATATCGCATATACTCTTAACTTCGTCCAGTTCATGATCTACACATATGAATACGTCATGATGCAGAATGAATCAGCTCCGATCCTTCTCGCAATGACATTCGTTACCATGGTCATCAACATGATCCTGCAGTACTACGTCATCAAGCTCGCTGCTAAGATCAAAGGCATAGAAGATGCCAAGCGCGACGAGCGCGGCAAAGCTATCCGCAAAGAACTCGAAGACCAGATGTTCTCCCGTACGAGCCTCATCGTCAACTACGAGGCAATGGGCAGCAATCAGGGATTGAGCGAAGCCATCGGAAGGAACCTCAATTCATCCATCGATCCTCTGACAACGCTCCCCGGACGTGACGCGATCACGGAGCGCGCTTATAAGCTCATAAGAGAAGACATCTCCAACATGCGCGATAGCGATAATCCCGATCAGGTCTGCCGTCCTTTTACGGTTATCTATCTGGCTCTGGATCATTTCGACGTAATAACAAGATCCATCGGGCACAAATCGATGGATCTCTTCATACAGAGCATGGCGCACCGTCTCCGTGAAGCTGCCGATCCTACGGACATGGTGGCAAGGATCGACGATGCCGACTTCGTTATCCTCTTCAGGAGAAACCTTACACCCGAAGCGGAGAAAAAGTATGCCGACAAACTCGTAAAGGAAGCCGGCAGAGCATTTGCTGCGGGACTCGATTCGATGAACGCATCGATCTTTTACGGCACTTCGCATTACCCTTCAGATTCACGTCACGGCGGCGAACTTATCGCCATTGCAGAAGAGCGCATGAGCAAGGCTGCAGCCGTTGCGGCAGGCGCTCCTGAAGATGACACGGACACAGAGCCGCTCCCGGGCGAAGAGATCTTCAAGGGCAAGAGCAAAGATGAGATCATCGCTGTTTTCGAGCGCGCGATGACAGACGGAAGCCTCCATATGGCATACCAGCCCTGCTTCACGGCAGACAGGAAGCTCACGGGCTTCGAAGCTTTCTTAAGATTCGAGAAGAACGGCGTCTCAATCCCGCCCCAGGTATTCCTTGCAGCGTCGGAGAATGCAGGCTACATGCGCCGCGTCGGAAGCTTCTCTCTGGAAAACTCACTCGGCACTCTCGCCTATATCAACAAGATCGATCCCAATCTCACGATGAACATCAACATCTCGAATTACCAGCTCCGCGAGCCGGACTTCATCCAGGGATTCCAGAATATCGTCTCCTACACGGACTGCAACGTTAAGAACCTCATCCTTGACCTTCAGGAAGATAGCCTCATCTCGAGCCTTGCGGATATCAGGATGACTATAGAGGAGCTCGCTACGACGGGCGTCAAGATGGCACTGGATAATTTCGGCAGAGGGTATTCGTCATTCAATGCGATCCCGCTGCTCCCCGTATCAGTCTTAAAGCTCGACGGCAACTTCACATCTGACCTTGCGACCGATCCTACGGTGCGCATCCTTACGCGTTCCGCGATAACTCTCATGCACGACATCGACATCACGGTCACTGCCACCGGTGTCGGCCAGGAAGACCAGTTCGAGATCCTTGCAGGAAGCGGCTGCGACAGATTCCAGGGACTCTTCTTAGGCCAGGCGATCTCCCCCGACGAGATCGAAGAGTTCATCTCAGTCCACTCAAAGTGACAGGTCTCATCCGGACGTTTTTACCTCTATGCTATAATCACTCTATCTGATAAGGAGTGCTAGGGATATATGGCTGATTCAATCGTAACTGTTGAGAAAGTCTCGCTCAAGTATAAGAAAACCGTCCTGACCGACGTCACCATAACAGCTCAGAAGGGCGAAGTTGTAGGCCTTCTGGGTCTCAACGGTTCAGGCAAATCGACTCTGCTCTCGGCAATAGCAGGCCTTAGGAAGACCCATTCCGGCACCATCAGGGTCGAAGGCAAGGCAGGCTTCGTCACACAGGAGAACGCCCTCATCGACGAGCTTTCCGCCATGGACAACCTCAAGATGTGGACGCCGTTGAGCAAGGCCGAGATCATGAAGGCTCTCACGGAGACCGAGCTCTCGATCCTCAAAGTAAATGACTTTATCGACCTTAAGGTAAAGCGCATGTCAGGCGGCATGAAGAAGCGCCTTGCCATAGCTTCCGTCCTTTTGAGCAAGCCCGACATCCTGCTCCTCGACGAGCCTCTGGCAGCACTCGACATCCCTGCCAAGAACGACATCATCAAGTTCATTGATTCCTTCAGAGCCAAGGGCGGAACAGTCTTTATCGCGAGCCACAGCGAAGAGATGTTTAAGCATTGCTCGAAAATATATCTCCTGAAGAACGGCGTATCAACGCTCCTTCCTTCAGGCATCTCTCCTGCGGAGGCCCTTGGATGATCAAGGCATACTGCAAGAGAGTATTGCTTTTCCTTCCCTATGTGCTGTGTTATTTCTTAGCACTCGGCATAGCGATGCTCGCGCTCGTCATGTATGCGTCGGAGTTCCTTTTCGAGAACAACACGGACAGCATCGTATCGGTCGCATGCTATGTGCCCGACGACGAATCCTATAATCAGCTCGGCATCGCGCTCGTGCAGAAGATGGACAGCGTCAAGCACACGATAGACATCAATCAGGTAAGCTCGGAGAAGAAGGTCGTACGCCTCGTCGAAGACGGCGACGCGATCGCCGGCATCATCGTTCCCGAAGGCTTCATCGAGAACATGGGAACGCCTGAAGCAAAGCACGTTTCCGTAATCTACAGGGACGCCGACACTTTTGAGGAGCACATAGTAAACGATCTCCTCTATGCCATGAGCGACCTTCTGGGAACCGCCCAGGCATCGATCCTTTCCGCCGCCGAATATGCTGATAACATGGGCATCGGAAGCTCTGAGATCTATGAGATCAGGGGCGATGTCCAGTCAAAGAGCTTCAGCTATGTAATGGACCGCAAAGCACTGTTCCATAAGATAGACGCGGACGATATCGTCGCCAAATATGCGATAAGGGAGCGCCTCACGGCATCCTACACTCTCTACATCCTCATGATGTCCGTATTCGTCATCTCATTCTTCTACAAGGGCAATAACGACATCTTCAGAGCCAGGGCGAAACTGTCCGGTATAAAGACATGGAAGATCTTCCTGATCGAGTCCGGCTGTGCTGCCGTCATGATCTATCTGCTCTACATAGTTGTATTCATCTGTCTCTGCTTTATTTTCGAATCCATGAAAATACTGTCCCTTATCACGGTAATCCCCACGATCCTGATAATCGCGCTTCTCGGAACGGCCCTCTGCTATATCGTGAAGAGCCCTGCCGCAGTATCCTATATCACTTTCGGCGCCGGCACGCTCATGATGTATCTGGCGGGCGGCCTCATCCCGATAGACTTCATGTCGCGCTTCTTCCAGAACGCCGCAGTCTATAATCCGTTCTACTACCTGATCAGGTTCTTTATGAGGTCGATGTTCTTATGAGATTATTCCTAAACAGATTATCGGTCCTCGCCAAGAGAAGCCTCATAAACCCCGCAATGTACGTCATGAGCACAGTCATAATCCTCATGGCGCTCCTCGTCATCTTCGTCCCCGAGAAAGAGACCAGCATCTACATCCCCGTCGCCGTCCTCAACGAGGACTCTTCGGAAGATACGAAAAGCATCGTAGACGACCTCTGCTCCATGAATTCAATCTTCCATTTCTATGAGGTCGATGACGAAGACGAGATCTATAAAGACCTGACTTCAGGCAAAGCAAATACCGCTTACATCTTCCCTGAAGGCTTCTCGGAGCACTTAACCGCCAACGGCTCCCGTTACGATATCAGGCAGATACAAACGCCCGCATCGAGCTTCATCTTCCTGTCCCGCGAGGAAGTATTCAGGAATTTCTACGGTTACAGCGCCCGCCGGATAATAAAGGAAGTCTTCGCAGATCACGGCTATGAGGTCGACGCACAAGATCCCGAACTCAAGAGATTGTTCGGCAAATACATGGACGACCAGTCCCTTTTCGCGCTCGAAAACATCGAGGGCAGGATCTACGACGCCGTCACCCGCACCGAGAAGGTCCCGATCCCGCTCTACAAGTTCGCAGGCTTCTTCATCTTCACAGCTGCGCTCCTCGGCACGCTCGCCTTCTTAAACGACCAGGACAACAGGATCTACCTGCGCTTCCGTCTCGTCGAGAGGATCTATCTCGGTCTCATCCAGGTAGCGGTCTTCACGTTCCCCGCCATGATCGTCTCCGTCATATGTTTCCTCATCTCGCGCACGGAATTCAGCCCTCTGCACGTGATCTTCTATACGGTCCTCGTTACGCTTTTATCCTTCGTGCTCGGCACAGTTATGACGCTCATGCCTATCCGCGCCGCACGCTCGAAGATCTTCTCCTCCATCCTGCCGGTCTACCTGATCCTGTCATTCCTCTTCTCAGGAATCCTCATGGACCTCACAAACTTTGGCACGGCATTAAGGACCCTGTCAAGGCTCTTCCCTCCGTCGATGTTCTGAGATAACCGGGCCGGCTTGAAGTTCTCCGGCTTGCGTTTTTCTATGCCCGTACAACCCCGGGCCGCCTGCTTGTTGCAAAAATGTTGCTCTTTGTGTCCGCCCGGAAGGCAACAGATAAGGCAACATTGGCAATGTTGCTCTAAATGTTGCTCTTTTTGTCCGCCCGGAAGGCAACAAATCCTTAATTGCGGATGGGTGGGCGCGCAGCCCTACCTTATTTCAACAAATCCTTAACCCGGCGGTTTAGGGCGCCGGACACCGATCACAAAAAAGACCGCCTCATTAACCTGAGGCGGCCCTTGAAAGATTCAGTTGATGAACCGATCAGAAATCGGCACCACTCTTGAGCTTGGACAGATAGTTGTCAACTGCGCTCTCGATCATCTCTTCGATGAGCTTCTCGTTCATGGGAACGGAAACAGGGTTGCATGCTGCGCCGAAAGACTTAGCGAAGCTGTTGAGTGTTGTGGGCTTTGTGTTAAGAGCGCCACCAAAGAGTATGAAGACATTCTTGCCGTTGATCTCAACAGTAACTGCAACGTCACCCTTGAGTTCGCTGAGGATATCCTCGATATCGATATCCTTCATCTTGCTGTAGATACCGAGGTAGTCTTCGATATCATCGTTCTCAAGAACAAGGTTAGCAAGCTTAGCGATATCAACGTGGAATCTGAAGTAACCCTCTTTCTTGGAAGAGAAGAATTCCTTGCCTGAAAGACTCTTTGTGCTGATGTCTGCTTCGTCGAGAAGATCCTCGATAGCTTCCATTACGTCTTCTGCGTAACCTGCATCAGCAAGTGTCATCTGGAAAGCAACAGCACCGTCAACTTCGAGATCAGCGATGTCTTCAGGATCCTTGGCTACGTCCTTTGCATCCTCAAGACCTGTGCACTTAGCTGCAAATGCAAAAGACTCAACGTCATCAACGTCGATAACGTCATCGAGCCTGATCTGCTTAAGGAAATCTTCGAGCTGCTCGGGATTGTCCTCGATATAATCAGCGTCTGCCATTGCATAGATGCCGTCTTCGAGATCATCCATGTCCGGTGAATCGCCGTCAAGTTCGAACTCTTCGAGCTTGAGCTTCTCACAAACCTTGGTAAACTTGTCTGTTCCGATCGTTGTTGTCTTGCTGCATCCGGCAAGAACACCTGAGATCATGGCTACTGCCAGCACTAAAGCCATAGCCTTAACTTTCTTCATAATAAGTTCCTCCTTTTAGGAATACACGCATTATACTACAAATCATTTTATTTTGACTTATTAATAATCCAACGCATCCTGAGTGTAATATCCGCTGTCTACAAGTATTGTCTTGTAATTGTCGACCGTAACGAATACCGGTGAACAGAGATAAGACGAAATGTCTTTCTTTCCGTTGTTGTACGTATCAGTATCGTTGACATCGACTTTCTGACCGTTCATGACCTGGGACACCATCTTAGCTGCCTGAGAAGCAAGAGTCCTCGTATCCTTAAATACTGACATGGCCTGCTTGCCTGCGATAATGTGCTTAACACTGAGAATGTCGCAGTCCTGACCCGTGATGACCGGGTAATTGCCTTTATAGTACTTGTCCAGAGCGTTTATGACACCGCAGGCAGTGGAGTCATTCGAGCAAAGCCATGCATCGATATTTGTTCCACTCGGATAATAGGCAGCGAGAATATTCTCGGCTCTGGCCTGGGCATTATCCGTTTTCCAGGAGTCGGTGGCAACATCTTTGAAATCCTTCTGGCCTGAAAGTACTTTGAGCTTGCCGGAATCAATATAAGGCTTGATTGCATCCATGGCTCCCTGATAGAAGAGCGCCGCATTATTGTCTGTGGGATCGCCTGCCGTGATCTCAATGTTAAAAGATCCGTTGGCGTTATCAAGATCGAGCGCTTCAACGATATACTTTCCCTGAAGCTGTCCGACCATGTAGTTATCGAAAGAAACGTAGTAGTCAACGGCTTCCGTACCATAAATGAGGCGGTCATAAGCAATGACGGTTACACCCTGCTCTTTGGCACTTTCGAGGACCTGTACCACTGAACTGGATTCTATGGCAGCAACAACTATCACTTCACAGCCGATTTCGATCATGTCCTGAATCTGCTGGACCTGAACAGTAACCTGGTTTCCAGCGTACCGAAGGTCGACAGTGTAGCCCATTGCCTCAAGTTCCTTTTTCATCCGGTCACCGTCCTGAGCCCATCTCATGAGATCCTTTGTAGGCATTGAGATTCCGACCTTGCCGGAGCCCTGAATGCCCTTGTTGTCAGGATTGCCGCCTGTACTGCCCGTGCCGCCTGTACTGCCCGTGCCACCTGTACCGCCCGTGCCGCCTGTACTGCCCGTGCCACCTGTACCGCCTGTTCCGCCGATGGGATCCGTGAGCCTCTTCCTTGCATCACGTGCCTTCGAAATATATTTAGCGTAGCCGTCGAAAAGTTCTGTCATGTCGTCTGCGACTTCTTCGTTCATAGGCAGTGACATCGGATCCGTTGCAAGGCCGAACGCCTTAACGAAGTCCTTGTAGACCTTCCTTTCTGAATTGACCGCGCCGCCTGCGAAAATGAATATGTTGGAGCCCTTGATCTCGACGGAGACGGCAATGTCGCCCTTGAGATCTTCCATTGTATCTTCGATATCAACATCATACAGTTTTTTCAACGAGTCCGTCAGGTCATCGTCATCAAGGATGATCCGGGCAAACTTCTCGAGATCGATGTGTAATCTGATGTAGCCCTCATTCTTGGAAACATAGTATTCCTTTGGTGTGAGCTTCTTTGTCTTGATGTTGACCTGCTTAAGGAGCTTGGCGATCCCGTCCATGACGTCTTCAGCCTTGTCCTTCTGGCCGAAATCCATCTGGAAAGCAAAAGCGCCGTCCAGTTCGGCATCTTCAGGATCCTCGGAATCCTTTATGTCGTCATAGCCTGCGCACTTGGCTGCAAAAGCTATAGACACGATGTCGTCGGAGTCAAATACTTTCGAGAGCTTCGCGATCTTAAGATACGTGTCGATGATCTTGGACTTATCAGCGATAAGATCTTCGTCGCCGGCAAAATAAAAACCGTCCTCGACGTTCTCCTCGATCTCGTCCATCTCATCGATCTCAAGCTCAGTAAGCTTAAGCTTCTCACACGCCTTAACAAACTTATCCTTATTCATGCCCGAAGTCTTGCTGCATCCGGTAAGGACGCCTGCAAGCATTACGAACACCAGCAGAACTGACAATACTTTTTTCTTCATGTTCTTTCCCCTTCCATGTGTGATACTCGAATTCTATCACAGAACAAAATTCTTTGACTTGCTCTATGCCCGTAAAGTATTATTATCTTTGTGCGAGGGGGTGTTATCACATGCGCGAAAAATGGTCATCTAGATCCGCTTTTGTTCTGGCAGCGATAGGTTCTGCCGTAGGTTTGGGAAATGCCTGGAGATTTCCGGGATTAGCCGCTAAGTACGGCGGCGGCGCTTTCCTTTTTGTTTATCTCATTGCAATGCTCGTCATCGGCATTCCGCTCCTCATGATGGAGATCTCTGTCGCAAGATACACGAGACAGGGCGCGCCCGGTTCAATGCGTGCGTTAAACAAGAAGACTGAAGGCATCGGATGGCTCGCAGTATCCAACGGTATCGGCATCTCGATCTACTATGCTGCGGTTTTCGCATGGGTCATATTGATGTTCTTCTTAAGCTACAAGTTCTTCGGCATGAGCGGCAACACAGAAGCTGCAAGCGGCCTCTGGGCTGAGACTATCAAGACCACCGGCACGACTTCCGGATTTACCACGATCTCCTGGCCCGTCGTAGGCTGCCTCATCTTATCATGGGCTCTGTGCTATCTCTGCATCAGGAACGGCACGACCACAGTAGGAAAAGTCGTTAAATATACTGTATCTCTCCCTGTCATCTGCCTGCTCATCATGGCGATCCGCGGCATCATGATGCCCGGCGCAATGGCAGGCCTTGCAAAACTCTTCATTCCTGACTGGACAGCTCTTGCCGACTCCAATCTCTGGGTAGACGCTATCGGTCAGGTATTCTATTCACTCTCAACATCAATGGCGATCATGTTCGCTTACGGTTCATTCCTCGATAAGGAATCCAATATCGTGATCGACACGATCATCATCTCTTTCTCTGACATGTTCATCAGCATCCTTGCAGGCGTCGTTATGTTCACGACAATGGCAGGCGTCGGAATGCTTGGAGACATGTCCGCTTCAGGTATCGCAACAGCGTTCATCATCTATCCTCAGGCAATCGTACAGATCTCGGGAAGCCCTGTCTTCAACATGATCTTCGCGTTCATCTTCTATTTCTGCCTGATCACGCTTGCGATCGACTCGCTGTTCTCCATCATCGAAGGCATCTCTACAGCTGTCTCCGATAAGTTCAAGCTCAGCAAGAAAAAGACAACTCTTGTTATCTGCCTCATTGAAGGCGTCATCAGCCTCATCTACGTAACCGGCGCAGGCCTTGCGGTCCTCGACATCGTCGACTACTTCATCAACAGCTACACACTCATAATCACGGGTATCCTCGAGATGATCGCCGCAGGGTGGTTTTTCAAGACCTCCAAGATCCTGGACGAGCTCAACCGCAACACCGGCATGTTCAAGATGCCCAAATGGTGGTTCATACCTTCCATCAAGGTCGTCTCACCGATTGTCCTTGCAGGACTTTTCATCTGGAACATTTACAACCTCATAACCGGTGAGAACCACGGCATCTACGGCGCTAAGGACGGCTATGCGCTTTGGGCAAACATCGTCTTCGGATGGGGCATCGTTGTCCTGATCCTCTGCTCCGGCCTGATCGTAAAGCTCATAGTCAAGATCAATTCAGCCAATGGGTTTGAGGAAGATTCCAGGACATGGGAAGACTTTAAGGAGTCATGATCTTTTTATTCACTGCTTCTGCAGGGCGCCTCCGATCAAGGGGGCGCCTTTTTTTGTGCTCCACCCTTTTTTTCGGCGCCGGACAGGCGTCCCGGCGGTAGATTTTCGCGCAGGGGTCATTGCCCGGTACCACTTTAAGACGTGCGTATCACTCATAGACGAAATTAGGGACGGAAAAGCCTAAAACCGTCTCATTTTCCGTCCAAAATACCGTTTATGGACGAGATACGGGACGATTTTGGTGATTTCCGTCTCATTTTCCGTCCATGAGTTTTTTCGAACACTTTTTCCAAGCGCTTATTGTAGTAAGTTATATTTATTTCTTTTTTAACGCTCGAAAACACTTTTTCTGCGATTTTTGTTTGTCGGTTTTTGTCGGTATTTGTCGGTTGAATTCCAGATTTCACCATATACAATCGAACTATGGAATATATAGACAAATACATCCCAAAAGAGCTTTTAGCTCTTAAGATAAACTACTGCAGAAAGCGGCTCAAAGAGTTGCCTAAAACCAGCATGCACACACATTCAATAAACGGTGTTCAGACGCGGATCATAAAACTGGATAACCATAAAACCTACTTTGATTCCCCCAAAGGCCAGGAACTCTACAAAGCAATGGTCGAGCGTGAGGATCTGGAGTGCCGGCTTAAGGTCTATGAGGCCATTTGGGACCGGTATTACAGGACGCCGGTGCCTGTATTTGAACCACCCAAAATAATAAGAACATTAAGGACTCCCGGCAATGTAAATACTGTCATGGATAAGGAGTTTTTCGACAGCCTGAAAAATGACGCAAACACCATGTATCCAAAGCCTATGCTGTACCCTTTCAACGGCATTCAGTACCGCTCGGACGTCGAACGACAGATCGCCATCGGCTACACAGAAATGAATGTGCCGTTTAAGTATGAGCCGGAGCTTTGGCTGGAAGGCATGAGGAAGCCGATCTATCCGGATTTCCTGCTGTATATTCCTGAGCTGGAAACATGTAAGATCCATGAGCATTACGGTCTGATGAATTTCGCAAAATATGTGCGTGATGCAAAGTTAAAGTGCAGCACATATATCGATGCAGGTCTTCTTATGGATCAGGATGTTTTCTTTACGTACAACACTGAAGACCAGCCGTTTGATCTGAGGTATATCTCGGCCAAGCTTAATGGTGTCATTTACGGCAATCTGATCAGCAGTTATGAGTGGATAAACAATTCAGGTCTGTAAATGCCCCGCCTGTGCCAACCTCCCCATCCCTCTCAATATACTTTGATTTTCAAATTTTGTTGTATAATGGACACCATAGAAGCAGACAATGAGGGTGTCTTAAATAGGGTGGCTGGATCGTATGAATATAACGATCATATGCGATGTGCTCGGCGAGGCGAACAACGGCACGAGCGTCGCTGCTTACAATCTGATCGATCATTTGAAGTCGCAGGGACATAATGTCACTGTTGTTTGTTGCGACGCCGACAAAAAGGGCAAGAGCGGGTTCCGCATCGTGCCTACTTTGGATCTGGGTCCACTCATCAACGCGGCGCTCGCCAGAAATGAAGTCGTGCCGGCGAAGGCCGACCCGGAGATCCTTGAGGAAGCGATCAAAGGCGCGGACGTCGTGCATCTGCTGATGCCTTTCCCTTTGGCGTGGAAGGCTATCCCGATATGCGAAAAGTACGGCATTCCGATGACGTCGAGCTTTCATGTTCAGGCGGAAAATTTCACTTGCCATATCGGCCTCATGAAGTCGAACTTTGCGACCAAAGAGGTCTACAGGTATTTCTACCGTAAGGTCTACAGCCACTGCGCGCTGACGCACTATCCGACGGAGTTCATCAAGAGGGATTTTGAGAGCAACGTCAAGAAGAGCGTGCCTTCGAAGGTAATATCGAATGGCGTGTCGGAGTTCTTTTTCGAGCCTGCGCCAGCAGAGGCCGTAAAGAAACAGAAGAAGAGAAATCACGATAAGTTCACGATCGTCGTTGTCGGGAGATACTCTTCCGAGAAGGCCCAGCAGGTCCTGATCAAGGCGATCGCGAAGTCGAAATACAAGGACAGGATCAAGCTCATCATGGCGGGCGAAGGTCCTAAGGGCAAGAGCTACAGGCGGCTTGCGAAGAGGAACGGCGTCGACTGCGAGATGCGTTTCATCGAGCACAGCGAGCTCAAGGAAGTGCTGAACGCGGCTGATCTTTACGTGCACACGGCATATGTCGAGCTCGAGTCGATCGCGTGCCTGGAGGCAATAGTTACGGGCCTCGTGCCCATCATCTGCAATTCCAAAAGGAGCGCTGCAAGGTTCTTTGCAAAGGACGACAGATGCCTTTACAAGAAGTGGGATTCCGAAGATCTGAAGAACAAGATCGAGTATTTCATGGATAATCCCGATGAGCTCGAGATCTGCAGGGCAAAGTACAAGACACAGGCAAATGTCTCAAGGCTCGGTGAGTGCATGAACAAGATGGAAAAGATGCTCGAAGAAGCTGCGCACATGCGCGGAAAAGAGGCTTGAGGCCATGAAAGAGCGCACGTTCTACTATTCCGACCCTCTCAATGACGATTTTGCCGGCACCGATATCAGCACGGTGAAGCTCCCCGCGGATTACAGATATTTCCCGAAGACCGCCATCAGGCGCGGGTTCGCGGGCGGTCTGAACTTCGCTGTCTCGCCCCTGATAATGCTCCTCCAGCAGACCGTTTACGGCGAGAAGATCGTCGGCAGAGAGAAGCTCAAGGGTTACCGCAAAAACGGGTTCTTCCTTTACGGCAATCACACGAGGACCATGGGCGACGCCTACTGCCCCAACCTTCTCGCGTTTCCGAAGAAGGCTTATATAGTTGCAAGTGCGGACTGTTTCTCGATCAAAGGGATCAGAAGATTCGTTGAAGACTTGGGAGGAATCGCGCTCCCCAACGATCCTAAGGGCTTTAAGAACTATTCGCAGGCAATGAAGCAGCATGCCGAGAAGGGCCATATCGTCGCGCTCTATCCCGAAGCGCACATCTGGCCGCAGTATACGGGCATCCGCCCGTTCAAGCCGGCGACCCTGCACTACCCTGCCGAATCCGGAAAGCCCGTGTTCACATTCACGACCACGTGGCAGAAGCGCAAGATCCTGCCCGGCGCAAGGACGGTCGTTTATGTCGACGGTCCTTTCATTCCGGACATGAACCTGCCTATGGACAAGCGCAAGGAAGCGTTAAGAGATCAGGCTCTTGAGGCCATGACCAGGCGCGCGAAAAACAGCAATTACGAGAAGATCCACTACGTTTACAGACCGAAGGATGACGAAGGCGCTGCATCTGAGAATGCCTGCACCGACAAACGCACGTCCAAAGAAGATCCCACAGAGGCATAAGGAGCGATATTTGAGCAAGACGCCCGCCAAAAATCTTATCCCGTTACTCCTGCTGACTTTTACGGTGGCAGGTGTTATCGGCTTCATCTATGAGACGGTCTGCGTTCTTATCAATACAGGCGGCGAGTTCTTCAAGCGCGGCACGACTTACGGACCGTGGATCCCGATCTACGGATTCGGCGCTCTGCTGATCTACGCACTGACGGTGAAGTTCAGGAAAAAGCCCTGGCTTGTCTTCCTCATCGCCATGACCTCATGCGGCCTGCTCGAACTTGCTAGCGGCTATGTCCTCGACAAAGTCTTCCATCAGAGGCTTTGGGATTATTCGACAGTCATTCTCAACTGGGGCAACCTGAACGGCTATATCTGCGTCAGATCGGTCCTCACCTGGGGCATCTTCGGCATGCTCCTGATGTATGGCCTGCTTCCGCTCGAAGAGAGGTTCCAAAAGAGGCTCCCCAAGGCATTTAACATTGTTACATTCGCTCTATTCGGGCTTTTCGCGCTCGACATAGTACTCAGTCTTACGATAAAATAAGCCACCTGAAGATGGCATAAAACGACCCAAAAGGAGACCCCAAAATGGACAAAGCTTACCTCAAGGCCAGATTCCCGCTGCTGATGCTCGTGTTTACTTTCGGCGGCATCTTCGGCTTCATCTATGAGGAGATCTTCTACCGCTTCGATCTGGGCGAGTGGGTCAAGCGCGGAACGACCTTCGGTCCGTGGATCCCAATCTACGGTTTCGGCGGCCTCATCATCCTGGGCCTCACATTCAAGTTCAGGAGAAAGCCCCTCTGGGTCTTCCTCTTCGCGACGATCGCGTCGGGCGTGCTCGAGCTCGCAACCGGCTGGGTGTGCCTTACTTTCTTCAACGTAAGACTCTGGGACTACAACGAGGAGATCTTAAACTGGGGCAACATCAACGGCTTCGTGTGCGCAAGATCGGTCCTCTTCTTCGGCGTCGCAGGCGTGTTCCTGCAGTTTGTGGTGGTTCCGATTTTCGAGAAGCTCGAAAAGAAAATGCCCAGAAAACCGTGGCTCATCCTCTGCTACGTACCTGCGGCCATCTTTGCGCTTGATATTATCGTGAGCCTGATCTACAGGGCCATTGTAAAATAAGATTACATTCCCAGACTTTCAAAAGGGGGCTCCACTATATGGAAAAGATCAGCATCTGGCAAAAGGGCGAATACACATACCCGCTCGCATTTGATTTTGAGCCCAACTTAAGGCCTTATCTCATCGACGACGGTGCCACACATCCATGCATGCTGGTCCTCCCCGGCGGCGGCTATGCCGTTGTCGTCCCACCCGAAGGCGAACTTGTCGCCAAGAGATTTAACGAGCTTGGCTATAACTGCTTCGTCATGACATACACGACCAACCAGCTCTGCCGCGTGCCCGTTGGTACCCAGGCGATGAGAGACCTCGCAAGAGCGATCCGCTTTGTGAGGAAGAACGCTTCTGAATACCGCGTGAACCCGTCTCAGGTATACATCTGCGGCTTCTCCGCTGCAGGTCACGTCTGTGCATCGGTGTGCGATTACTGGGATGAGATTTCCGATGAGAACCCTTTGTACGAGGGCATCTCCTGCCGTCCTGACGCAGCTATACTCTCCTATCCTGTTATCACTTCCGGAGAGTTTGCGCATCAGGATTCTTTCCGTTTCTTACTTGGCGGCGACATCTATGAGCGCGAAGATGAGGAAGCAAAGGCTTTACTCGACCGCTACTCACTCGAAAAACACGTGAAATCCACAAACCCTCCCTGCTTCATCTGGCAGACAGAGACCGACGATCTCGTACCTGTTCAGAACAGTTATCTTTACGCTGAAGCATGCAAAAATGCAGGCGTCAGATATGAGCACATCACCTTCCCGAGAGGCCCTCACGGCTTGTCGATCCCGACCGAAGAATGGGCAAAAGGAATGCACGGCGAACCTTATACCGCTGAGCAGAGCTTCGCACTCGTAAAGGCAATGAAAGAGGGGCTCATCGAATTCGACGGCGACCCTCAAAGCCTGCTTGATTTCTTAAAGCCCTGGCCCTACGACCCTTCCGCGCCTAAGTTCCCTGAAGTATGCGTGTGGCCGGAGAAGGCAGATGAGTTTATTAAGGGACTGTAACTTCAGTAGAATGCGGAGCAACCGCTAAATCGGAGCAAAATAGCCCGCAGTTGACAGAAAGATAAGATAAGCAATTAGTAATGCTGCCGGAATCCCATTAATAAGCAAATATGGGAATATGTTATTTGCTCTTTTGCTAACGAAGAAACCAATAGCTGACAAGAACGTCACAATTATGACGGAACTTATTAAACAAGATATTACAGTCATATAAGGGAAATGTTCTCTGGCACTCCAAACTTGGTCAAGATTAGTGTCATCAACAGGAACTGTTACATGTCCGTCCTTTAATGCAAGGAAACCATCATAATCTCCACTCACAACAAGTGTCATTTCGGAAGAATATCTTGAATAATCCTTTATCGTAAAATTGATTCTGTCAAATGATTCGTTATTACATATCTTAGTCAACAATGTCCTGATTTCTTCATCAGAAAGAACGTGCCTGTTTTCCTTAGTTGAAATGATTTGCGAGTCTTCGATGGAAACAACCGCATTGCCTTCAGATTGACTAAGCCATACACGTCCATACCGTCGCATTAAAGCATAGCCATTATCTAATATGTGCCAGCCAACAACAACGGGTTCCGGTTTCGCTTCAACAGAAACCATAAATAAAGGCTCATTAAGCTGAATCGTCACATTAGGAATCTCGAATGCTTTTCTAACTGCTTTGACAGTATAAATAAGATTCAGCGCTATAAACCAAATCAAAAAAAACGGAACAAAAGAAATTACAATTACCCTTTTCATCTTTATCATATCAATACTGTAATGGTGCATGGATAATTGTCGTTAATATAAGCCACTTGTTTTGTGATTTCATTTTCATATGATTCGCCTCAGAATATGTTTATATACATAATGACAGCACCAGCTATAAGAATAGCTGTTATTACTCTATGAACGGCTAATGTATGCGCCTTTTCCCTAAATAACCACGTTATGGAAGATGAAACCAATAAACAGATAACAAAGCCAACTGCAGAAAACTGAAGATCTTTTTCCTGCATATCCTTTTTCAGTTCTTTTGACTTGGAAGTCTGTTGTTCATATAGGTTGATCAGATCTTCCTTTTCAACAAAGTATTCTACATCCAGGCTTAAGCGGCCATCGTATCCATCTGTATAGAAAGTCACTTTTCTGGCATTTGTGATAACAGCGGGTTCTACTGTCGTTCCTTTCGCGAGCGTAATACCGGCATCACTGATATAAGCATCCTTGCTCAGGGTTATGTCATGATTTATTGAAGCTATACTGTCCGCCACCGGTAAACGGTTTATAACGCCGAACATATATACCAGCGAAGCCACTATCAGTGCTTCTAAAATAATGTAAACCACATACCGCTTTTTCATAACTTCTGCTCTTGCCAAATTATTGGCTTTTAAGTCCTCATTTGCAAAGATAAAATCTAGGAATAAACAGGCAAAAAGTAATAATCGCAATCACTACACCATGAAGTATGACTGAAATTATTCCTTTCTCATGCTTGATTGAAAGCTGTGTCAGAAAACCGCCTATAACAAGCCATCCTGCTGCTATTGCAATGCCAATTGCAATGTAAAGTAGCTTATTCTTTAAAACCGCATCTTCATGGTTGTGTTCAGCCTCTACCAGAAGGGGTCCAAATTGGTCTTTCTCCTTGAAATTTTCCCCGTCCAAGCGAAGTCTTTCGTAACCCTCGTAGTTAAAAACCACAACCTTATCCGGAAAGATCTCTTCCGGAATAATAACCGTGCCTTCAGGCATTAAGAGTGCTCCGTCGATAGTGTTGACTTCAATTTCTTTCTCTAGCGTAAGCTGCATGCCATCAGGGATAGGAACAACGGTTGCAAAATGCCTTGCATCCTCGTTTCCGATTATCACACAGACCGCAATAATCCCCACCATTTCCAGCAGAAAAACCAAATATGCAACAACATTTTTCATGTCTATGCTCCCAAAGTTGTCGAAAACCTATTACCCTGCTCTACATAATTAACTATACACTCTGCGATATAATGTATAAATAGTTTTTTGACAGGTGGAATACAGAAATGGACATTACAGATAACAGGATCGACGAAGGCAAGGCCTTTGACTGGGGCAAGACTTCTGAGTTCTATGCAAAATACAGAGACATCTATCCCGACGTCTTCTATCAGAAGGTAGCTGACAGAGGGCTTTGCGTCGATGGTCAGAAGGTTTTGGACCTTGGCACCGGTACGGGCGTTCTGCCGCGCAACATGTATAAGTTCGGCGCGAAATGGACAGGCACAGACATCTCTCCCGAGCAGATCGAGCAGGCGAAAAGATTGTCTGAAGAAGCCGGCATAGACATCGATTATAAGGTTGTTTCAGCCGAGAAGATCGACTTCCCTGATGAGTCTTTTGACGTGATCACCGCATGTCAGTGCTTCTGGTATTTCGATCACGAGAAGGTCGCGCCCGAATTTGCAAGGATCCTCAAAAAAGACGGCAAACTTGTGATCCTCTTTATGGCGTGGCTTCCGTATGAAGACGAGCTTGCAGGAAAGAGCGAAAACCTGGTGCGCAAATACAGTCCCACATGGTCCGGCGGCGGAGAGACGAAGCACCCTATTCACATTCCGGATGTGATGTTTGATCATTTCGAGCTCGAAGACCACGAAGAATACGACGTCGACGTGCCTTTCACCAGGGAATCCTGGCACGGACGCATGATCGCATGCAGAGGCGTCGGCGCGTCTTTGTCACCTGAAGAACTCGCGAAATGGGATGCCGAACACAGAGCGCTTCTTGCTGACTATCCGGATGAATTTACAGTAAAACACTACGCTGCAATAGCTGTTTTAAGAAAGAAATAAAGATGATTGAATATAAAATTGCAACAAACGATGATATCGAACTTCTTATGAGCAGCCGCCTTGAGATGCTCAAGGTTGTAAATGATCTGCCAAAAGATTATGTTTACGATGACGTGATCGTAAGTGCGAGCCGCGATTATTTTCTAAACGGTGACCACGTAACCGTGCTCGCGATCGACGGCGGCGAAGTAATCGGCTGCGCATCGATGAGCTTCATGTGGATAATGCCGACGTTTTCGCACCCTACGGGAAAGCGTGCACACTTGATGAACGTCTACACAAGATCCGAATATCGCCGTCAGGGAATCGCCCGCAGAATGGTAGAGATGCTGATCGATGAGACCTGGAAAAGAGGCGCAACCGAGATCAGTCTCGACGCGACCACGATGGGCAGACCTCTTTACGAGAGCATGGGATTTACTAACTCAACAGAGAACATGGTGCTGACGAGAAAATGATTACTTTAAGGAAAGCAACAGCTGAAGATATCGAGAAGATCTGGAAGATGCAGATTGAGGCTTTTCGAGCTCTTCTGGAAAAATATCAGGACTACGATCTAAGCCCTGCCGCAGAAGGCATCGACAAGATCCGGGCAAGGTATGAACAGCCCTGGACCACTTACTTCTTCATAGAAGCAGAAGGCAACGATGTCGGCGCGATCAGGGTAGTCGACAGAAAGGACGGTTCAAGGAAGCGCATCTCGCCTTTGTGGATCATGGAAGAGTACAGAGGCAAAGGTTATGCACAGGAAGCGATCCTCGCTGTTGAAGAGCTTTACGGCGAACACCACTGGGAGCTCGACACGATCCTGCAGGAGAAAGGCAATCTCCATCTTTACGAGAAGATGGGCTATCACCAAACAGGCAAGATCGAACATATTAATGACCGCATGGATATCGTTTTTTATGAGAAGGACTGACATATGAATTACAGAATTATCGATAAAGAGACATACTACCGCAAGGGCGTGTACCGCCATTTCACCGAAGACTGCAAGTGTTCGGTCTCAATGACCGCGCGCATCGACGTGACTGACCTCGTTAAGCATTCGAAGGAGACAGGCACGAAGTTCTACATCAATTTCCTTTACCTCCTTTGCAAAGTCCTGAATTCCAGAGACGACTACAAGATGGCCTATCTCTGGCAGACGGACGAACTCATCTGCTACGATGTGATCAACCCGACGCAGTATGTTTTCCACGAAGACACCGAGACATGTACGCCCGTGTATTCTTACTACACGCCGGACTACGCTGAGTTCTACAAGAATGCCGTCGCTGATGTCGAGGCGGCGAAAAACACCCGCGAATACTTGCTCGATTCCGAGAATCACCCCAACTGGTTCGACGCGTCCTATGTATCCTGGCTCTCTTATGACTCACTCAATGTCGAGCTTCCCGACGGCTACATTTATCTGGCACCTATCATCAACTGGGGAAAATACAGAGAAGAAAACGGCCGCCTCATGATGCCTCTTACCGTGCGTTTAAATCACGCGGTCGCAGACGGATTCCTGGTCGCTAATGTGTACCGCTTACTGGAAAAAGAGATTGCAGGATTTTGCGGATAATACTTCTGGAAGATATCTGGAGCCTCCCCAACTTGAGGTCATTTTTTTTGACCTCAAGTAGTTGTTTATTCTATAACTTATATTCCGTTATTAGCATCGAGGTCAAATATTTTGACCTCGATCGAGAAATAATCCATCCTCATTACCCCTTTTCCCCTGTGATAAAATGATGGAAAATCATGAGAACATTAGAGGCATCACATGATCTTACGCGCATACAAAAGAGAAGATTCACCCATAATCGCAAAGTGGCTCAGAACTGAGACAGAACTATACCAGTGGTCAGCTGACCGCTACGGTTTCTTTCCTCTCCTGCCCTACAGCATCGACGATAATTACGCATCGCAGATGAAGACCGGGCGCTTCATTCCGCTGACCGGCGTTGACGAGAATGGCAACGTCGTCGCACACATCATCATCAGATATCCGAATGAGAACGACGACTCCTCCGTCCGTTTGGGCTTCGTCATTGTTGATCCAGAGATCCGCGGCAAGGGTTACGGCAGAGAACTTGTCTCCCTCGCAGTTGATTTTGTGCGCAATAATCTGTCCGCGACAAGAGTTGACTTGGGCGTTTTCCTCAACAATCCGAAGGCCGCAAAATGCTATGAATCCGTGGGATTTAAGCGTTACGGCATGCACACGATCGATACGCCTTTCGGCGCCTGGGATTGTGCTGATCTCGAACTTTATCTTTAAGGATTCTCGTGCAGATAGAAATCAATACTGCGGTTCCTGACCCTGTATTCCTTGGGCGTCAGACCGCAGTCTTTTTTGAGCACGTTCGTAAAATAGCTCTGGCTCGGAAACGCCAGGGACGCTGAGATCTCGGCTATCGAATAGTCGGACGACGCGAGCATGGACTTAGCCGTCTCGAGCTTCTTGTTCATTATGTATCTGCTTACGGAATAACCTGTTTCCTTCTTGAAAAGCCTCGAAAAATAGGGCGCTGACAGATTCGTCACTGACGCCAGGCCCTCCAGCGTTATGCGCGTGTGCAGGTGCTCGTAAATGTAATTGATCGCGGTGCTTACGGCCTTCGAAGATATTGCGCTCTGATGCAGCGACGACATTAGCCTCGCGTAGTGAAGGCACATCTCGTTGTGTATCTCCGAGATCTCAGAAGGCGTCGAAGCCTCGTCGGCAAGTCTTATATAGTAGTCACTTAAAGAATATGCTTCAGCCTGCGACAAGCCGCCCGAAATGCAGTAACGCGCAAGTATCGCAGTGGTGATCGTCATGTGGTATTTGAGATTCTGTAAAGGATTGTCAGACAGTACGCCGAAGCCTTTCTTGGCATCGAAAGGCTCGCTTAAGAGCGTCCTTACCTTGCGCAGATTGCCCGAGCGGATCGTATCATAGAAGTCCATCTCCGGCGCCAGCGGTGCCCTGAAGAAACCGTATTCCCTGTGCAGGAATTCCTGGTATGAGATCTTCTTTCTCTTGGCCGGCATGACAGTCTCCTTTTATTGATGTCAAATATGCGTGAGGATAAGTATTTTCGAGCACCATTATAGCACGAAAACATAAATATAAGTTATGAAAAAGCAATAATAGAAAGCACAAAGTTGATATTTTGAGGGCAGACGGACAACAACTCACAGGAGGCAATTATGAAGAGCAGAAGAATCGTAAGTTCCATCCTTGCTTTATCAATGCTTTTGCCGATGGCTGCATGCGGTCAGACTCAGAAAAAGACGGAGACTCCCTCCATCGAAGGCTACAACCTTCTCTGGAGCGACGAATTCGACGGCAAAGAACTCGATGAGACCAAGTGGAACAGAGAGACCCGCGAGCCCGGCTGGACCAACAACGAGCTCCAGGAATACACGAATTCCGACGAGAACATCTTCGTAAAGGACGGCAGCCTTGTCCTGAAGGCCATCAAGACCGAGAAGAACGGCAAGCCCTACTATACATCCGGCAAGGTCCAGGGCTGGAACAAGACACAGTTCCAGTACGGCAAAGTAGTTGTCTCCGCCAAAGTACCGGAAGGCCAGGGTCTGTGGCCCGCCATCTGGATGATGCCCAACCAGGAATCCAAGTACGGTCAGTGGCCCAAGTGCGGCGAGATCGACATCATGGAATCTCTGGGCAACGATACGACTATTTCTTATTCGACGATCCACTATGGTGAGCCTCATGCTGAGCAGCAGGGCACCATTGAGAAAAAGGGTGACGAGAGTTTCTCTGCCAAGTTCCACGAATATTCAGTCGAGTGGGAACCCGGCGAGATGCGCTTCTACACGGACGGCGAGCTGGTGCTCACATGCAACGACTGGTTCACGGCCGTTGAAGGCGCTGACGACAAGCCCTATCCGGCACCTTTCGACCAGCCTTTCTACGTTCAGCTGAACCTCGCAGTCGGCGGCAACTGGCCCGGCAACCCTGATTCGACAACGGATTTCTCAAAGGCTGAATTCCTCATCGATTACGTCCGCGTATATCAGAAGGACGCTTACGACACCAACGTAACCAAGCCCCCGATGACATTCCGCGAAGCCCTCCCTGACGGCAACTTCATCCGCAACGGAGACTTCTCCGTGGCAGAGAATCTGGACGATGACATCGACTGGAAGTTCCTCCTCTTCAACGGCGGCGAAGGCTCCGCTGAGATCAAGGACGGCGAGATGATCATCACGACCAAGAACTACGGCACCGAGGAATACTCAGTCCAGTTAGTTCACCCCGACCTCCCGATGCTGAAGGGTCACAAATACCGTGTCACCTTCGATATCCGTGCCGATGAAGCGCGAAAATGCATCGTCTGCGTATCCGCGCCGAATGCCGGCTGGATCCGCTACCTTAAAGACACTTCAATAGACCTCACGACCGATTGGAACACCTTCACCTTCGAATTCGAGATGAAGGACAAGGATGACAACAACGGCCGTCTCGAGTTCAACATGGGTAAGCACAAGGACACTGCGACTATCCATATCAAGAACGTCAGAGTCGAGGAGATCTGATCAAGTCAGTTAAGCGGCAGCCACTTGTCATTCAAAGCCACTTATGACGGCGCCGCTTTTCCTGAATTTTTAGCTGAAATGGCAGGAGACCCCCATTCTCCTGCCATTTTCATTTTAGGGTGCTTTCAGGAATCCGGAAAAACGGGCCACAGTCTTAGCTGCAGCCCGGATTCAGTTTTATTCACTGTAATGCGTATCAGTTGCTGTTCGCCGTCGAAGCGCACATCATGATGACCATGATCGCGGTCTCTTCCGCGATAACCATTGCGATCGCACTGTTAGTAACGACAGCGTTGTTGATCGCGCTGTAAGTTGCGCCGCTGCTGCCGCCCGAATATACTTCGCCCGCAAGGAGCGCCGCGAACATCAGCCTTGTCTTCTTATCCATGCTGAGACCTCCGAAGCCCTTGTTCTTCTTGAGGAAATCAGCTGCCTCGATGATCTCCGGAACGAGAACGTCAACAGGAACCTCAACATCGATAAGCGTTCCCAGTGCCGGGAATTCGAGATATGTGCCGAACTTGGATCCGTTCTCCTTAAAGGCAGCGAAAATCTCGGCCACCTTGTCACACTTTGCCTTTATGTCGCCGCCGGTGATCGCGAGGATCTGCGACAGAGCCTGGATCGAGTTGGATTCCGCCTTGAGCTTGAGCTCTTTCCTGGTATAGCGGTAGCACTCCTCCATATCGTCGATCACAGCGTCAACACTGCGTCCAGACATCGCGAGGAGCGCCGCGAGAGCGAGGTCCTCAGACGATGTGAGGATCGGATGAAGCTTGCTCATGCGTTTCATGATCTCATTTGTCGTTGTCTTGATCTCTTCAGCGTCAGCCTTGCGGCCGCGGTCAACGATGATCATGGCGGTGAGCACCATGTACGAATCCTCAAAGACCTTGCCCTTCATCAGCACGTTAAACACTTCGATAAGGTCGTCAATGTACTGCTCCATGTCAGGCGCCATAGCCATTCTTGCAAGCAGGACGAGCTCCGTCGCGTCCCTGAACGCCGAGAAAACGCCGGCCTTCTTCTTCAGGATGTTCCTGGCTTCCTTCATCTTCTCGATGTCTGCCTCTTTCCCCGCACCCGCGAAAAGCAGTCCCGCAACGACCTGGCTCATTCCCATCTCGAAATAGAAGCTCTTGTCGATGGCATTCTTGTTAGATGCCAGCAGTTCCAATTTGTGTGTAAATTCGGTATTCATTATGTTTCTCCTGTCCCCTCCTTTTTATGTATCTTTATTTTACCATTTTCTTCCGTGCGGGTTTTGTCAGAACTGAATAAAGCCCGCGGTTCTTCCTCAAGGGAAGGAATAATTTTCTTCTAAGCCGCGAGTTCCGCAGGCTTGCCGAGGACCTGTCCGAGCGGCAGAAGAAAATTATTCCAATTGTTCATAGAAATTACACACGCCTGCTTTATACTCCAAGTATCAAAGCGGAGAAGCCGGGTGAAAGGGTCGCAAATAGGGGGATAATAGGAATGAAAAAGACCTACATTAAATTCACTGTTCTTTTCTGCGCTTTGGTTTTCGCGGTGGTAGTGCTTGGGGTGGCGCTGTTTACTCATATTCAGATTAACGCCGAGAACCAACGCTGCATGGACAACATTTTGCATAACATGAATCTGCAGCCGAAGGAGTTTCGTTCTTCACAAGACGATTTCGACGTGTACATGGTATCTGTCAAGGCTATGCAGTTCTTCGACAGGACATCGTATCCTGAGGTGGGTTACTATGGCAAGAGCGAATGGACATGGAATAAATTAAAGATTACGCGCAAATTGGATTCTTCAGCCTACCAGCACGGATCAACCGTCATCGGTGAGAACGGCTCACATTCTGTTACGGTTTCGTTTTCGACTCCTGAAGAAAACGGGGATTACTCTGTTACTCTTTACCGATCTCAAATAACCTCTAATAGTGAAACTGTCATAACAGAGGCAGATCTTAAAGGCGTTGTAACACATATTGCTTATTTGCCGTCTGATTCCAACGATATGTACCCTTTAGATGCTGAAGCTAAGGAGTTATTCGAAAGATTGGAATCTGAGCAGAACGGTTCGGTCGTCGGCAGTAAGCTTGGCTGGTTTACGTCATATTTAGCATACGACAATATGAATATAATAGACGGGAGCTACACCATAAGAGATCAGGATGTGTTTGTATTCCACCCGTTTTCAATGGTCTTCCAAAATTATCTGTACGTTTATATCCTGTTCCTGATCGTGCTTGTAGTACTTCAGGCTCTCACGGTCATCATGATGCGCAGGGTTTACGTTAACAGGGTAAACTATGAATCACGGACCAAGAACCTTACGAGAAGTTTTGCGCATGAGCTCAAGACGCCTCTGGCGGTCACAAAGTCATATGTTGAGAACTGGGACCTCATCGGTGAGGACGAGCGTCCGGAAATCGCTGCAAAGATCGTATCAGAGGTCGACCACATGACCAGGATGGTCAATACCCTTCTCGATATCTCGAAAATGGATGCCGGCGATTTTAAGCTCAATCTTGAAGACGTGGATCTTTTCGCGCTCACCAATGTATGCTTCAGGCATATGGAGGAACTTGCCAGGAAACGCAATATCGAAGTCGATATCAGACAGGACAAAGACGACGGTGAATGCATCGTCTCAGCCGATCTCGACATGATGAAGATGGTCATCTCCAATTTCATGAGCAATGCGGTAAAATATGGTAAGTCAAAGGTCGAAGTCCTTCTGGTTAACGGAAGTAACAATGTTACATTCAAGATAACCAACGACGGTGAGTCCATCAGCAGGAAGGATCAGAAGAGGATCTGGGATCTGTTCTACAAGAAGGATAAATCCGGATCTGACCGTCTCTCCAGCACCGGCGTCGGCCTTGCCGTCAACAAGAGCATCCTCGATATCCACAAGGCAAAGTTCGGCGTGGAGAGCAATGCTTCAGGAACGACATTCTGGTTTGAGATGAAAAAGGCAAAAGAATGATAGGAAGTGGACATTCATATAAGCTCCTGATAGCGGAAGATGATGTGTCATTAAGGCACATCACTTCTGCTTTTTTTATAAATAACGGTTTTGAAGTCGATGAGGCCTCCGACGGCATAGAAGCCTGCGGTCTCATCAGGAAGAACCGCTATGACGTGATAATCCTGGACATCATGATGCCGGGCAAAGACGGCATCGAAGTCTGCAGATTCATCAGGGACTCGTATGATGTTCCGGTCATCTTCCTGACCGCACTCGGTACTGAGAGCGACATCATCGACGGTTATGCGGTCGGCGCCGACGAATACGTGACCAAGCCGTTCTCCACCAAGCTCCTTCTCGCGAAGGTAAATGCCCTTATAAAGCGCTACAGGGGCCTTCTCGTAAAGGACGGACGCATCATAATAGACGAGCTCGTGATAGAGCCCTTCAAGCGTGTCGTCAGCGTGAACGGCAAGCGCCTTGACATCTCGCCCAGAGAATATGAGCTCCTGATGTATTTTGTAGAGAACAAGGAGCATGTCCTGTCCAGGGACCAGATCCTGGACGCCGTCTGGGGCCGGGATTTCATAGGCTACGACAGAGCCGTCGACACCTACGTCAAAAAGCTCCGCCAGACGCTCGGTCCTGCAAGCCGGCACATTGAGACCGTCATAAAGAGCGGTTATATTTGGCGGAACTGATCTGTATCGTCGAGATTTCTGATTCATAGCCAGGGCTGCGCGCCCCCATCCCTATTAAGGATTTGTTGCCTTCCGGACGGACAAAAAGAGCAACATTTAGAGCAACATTGCCTATGTTGCCTTATATGTTGCCTTCTGGGCGGACACAAGAAGCAACATTTTGAGCAACAAGGCCGATGCCGGCTTTTATCGGAGTCACGTCTCTAAGTAATCGAAAAGGGGCTTCCTCAGATCACTGAGAGAGCCCCTTCCCTTTTGGAGAAAGTATTTTTGGTATTGATCGAATCAATCAATGCCCTGAATTGTTTTGACACGGAGCTCGGGGGCTTTGTCTGTCATGTATGAATAGTCATTGAGCCATATCTGGCCTGAGCCTAAGCAGATCCCCTGTCCGTTGTAGAACATGTCGTGACAGTTTTCTTCTTCTATGGTCTGACGGGATTCGGCAATTACCTTCTTCCCTTTGATCACTTTGTCATAAGTCTTCTCGTCGTCGACCCATGCGCCGTTGATGATGACGGGGAACTTGATGTACTTCTTCATGGCTTCCCAGTCTTCTGCAAGATATAACCTGCGGATGGTGTCGGCAGTATCTTCAAGATCCGCCTTGTTCATTGCGGAACAGCCCGAATAGTAATCCTTATCACCGGCGCTCATATCCTTGACATCTGCTGAAGGATCCTTGGCTTCCTGCGCCTGAGAATCTTTGTCCAGCTGGAAAATCTTGCCGTTTGCGATATCTTCCTTCTTGTCGGTCCATGTTACGGAATCACCGGAAATACTGAACAGGAATGTGCCCGTGCCGTCAGAATATAATGTGTCTTCTTTCTCGACTTCATTGACGTCCTTATAAACAACGTCCTTCTTTACGCAGTCTGTGTATTCGATGCAGTAGCTTGCACTGTCGTAGGTGCCTGTCATGGTCCATTCGGTAGCCTCATTGTAGCTTCCGCCCCAGCCTGCCTTGATGTTTACTTTGTCTCCGTCACCTTTTTCGAAAGAGATGTAGCATCTGTCACTGTAATATTTGCCTTCGAACTTGAAAGGCTCGCCCGGCGCACTGAGACTGACATCGGGAATGAGATTGTCTTCAGAGACCTTAAGGCCGCTCTCCTCAACTTCGGTATTGCCGGCTTCTTCAGGTGCTCCTGCGCCCGCAGAAACAGTTGTTGCACATGCGGTCATGGAAAGCAGTGTACATACTGACAGGACTGCGCTGATCATCTTCTTATTCATTAATTCACCTTTCCTTCCATCCGTTACGGACATTACTTTGGCAGCAATTATTATCCCCGCTGCAAGGTCTTGATTGTACTCCTGTCATTTTGCAAGAGTGGGATAAAACCGTGGCAAAAGATGGGTGAAAATGAAGGCGTAACAGAAAAGACATTTAAGAGATGATATAATCAAATCGTGTTTATTTTTGTGGTGCAAAATGCGTTTTGCGGTCTTTAGCCGCAGATCAGCAGAAATAAATAGGGGGAAGCACATATGAAGAAGCCTGCATACTTTATCATTCAGTTCCTTTGGGCATTCTTTTTGGCAGCGATAATCTGGTTCGGATTCATAAATACCGCATCAGTCAACGGCAATAACAGAACTGCCGCCATTATCATGATCGGCGGCGCCATTTTCTATCTGCTTCTGTCGATCGCATATATCGTCCTCGGAATCAAGAAAGTTGAAGACTTCGGCATCTGGTTTATAATACTCGCCGTGGCGGTCAACATCGTCACGCTGGTCCTGGGCTTTTTCGCTGCCACAGGCTTAACATATGCGATCTACAATGCAGGAGGCTGAAGGTCTTCCTGACTATAATGAATTTGGGATAGGTTTTTCGAGATGGATAAGATCAAAAGAGAGAGCAGAACGCACATAATCTGTGGCCTTGCCACAGGCGTTTCCACCATGTGTTTTGTAGGCAATCCGGTTGTATGTTTCTTCTGGTTGCTTTCGGTTGCCCAGAGGATCCCCAGCTATATTTCCCAGTCGGTCTTCTTGCTGGTCTTATGTGCCGTAGGCGCCGTAGGGAGCCTCGCCGCATCGATCGTTGCAAAAGTCCTGGATAAGGAGAGCCGCTGGGCTGTCGTAAACATCGTATATATCAGCATCGTCACAGTGATAGGCGCCCTTCTGACCGCAGGTTTTATCGCACTCATAAACGACGTTGCTTCGAACGGTTAAGCTAGATTATCAGAGATCGGGCAGCGGTTCCGGCGACCATTTTTCATGGATCGTGATGTCTTTTATCTCGTTTTTCTCGAAATCATAATCGACCACGACCGCCTTGTAATCCAGCTTATTGCCTTCGGTAGGGCCTGCCGTTACGGCAAGCTTAAGTTCGCCGTTAAGATAGAGCGGCGCGGGAAGCCCGATAAAGCCCCACTGCACATCGTAATCACCAACGATATTCGTAAGATACCCCCACACCTGAAGCACGTCTTCCTGAGAGACTCCCGACAGCTTTGTATAGAACTTGCTGTAGTCTGAAGGGATCTTATTGAGGTCACTCTCATTCATTGAACCCAAGATGAGGCAGAAGGTCTTGTCTTTCTCGTAATCGGGTCCGACGTTGTTTATGTAGAGCCTGATAAGCACTTCTCTCGGATCGATCAGCGTCTTTGGTTCACTAAGGGCGTCGGGCGTGTTTCTCATCGCCATAAACACCTTGACGGTCTCTTCAGTGGTGAACCCGTTTGCCATAAGGAGCTGGGCGAACTGATAGTCCGTATCAACGTCGAAAAACATATTGTCGATCTTCTCGACACCGAAGATGTATTTCATGCCGACAAGAAATCTCACTCTGGGCAGATATGAGTTGGGCGCGTATGTAAAATACTCGGACGTATACATCTCGGCGCCGCCTTCGATGAAATATGAATACAGGTAATCCTTCATATGCCTCATCTCACCATAATCGAGATCACCGTGCTTCCTGATTGAACCGTCATCCATAAGGCACGCATATCCTTCAAGTCCGCTGCCCGCGATATTCAGGTCGATGAAGTGCATCAGTTCATGGTAGAAGACCGAAGAATAAGCTTCCTTGCCCATTCTTGTCTCTAAGTCAGGATCTAACTCTATCTTATTCTCCGTCTGAATATACTGACCGTCGATTCCGTCAGTGTGTTTTTGGGTTATCTTAAGTTCCTTTACCTTGCCGAAGAAGAATTCCTCATTCTCACTCTTTAAGTGTTCTGCGATGACCGGGAAAAGGTGGTATATGAATTCCCTTCTTCCCTTGAATTCAGGATTGGATCCGACAACTTCGGCATACCTTATGAAGAGGTCGTACTTGCCCCTTAAGTCTTCTTCTGTAAGACCGACCTCAGAAGCGAGCTTTACCGCATCGTCCTTCGGATCAGGTGTGGGCGTAAGCGTAGGTGTAGGCGATGCTTCCGTAGGCGTGCCGGGCTTTACTTCAGCATTTGCCTGGCTGCGCGCTGTCCTTGGCGAACGCGTCTCAAAGCATCCTGCAAGAGATAATGACGCAATAAGAAAAGCTGCAGCCAGAATGGTGCATTTTAACTTATGAAGTCTCTCCCTGTCCCCTTTGAAAATCATGCTCTGCCTTATTTCAACAAGCTCTCATTATAGAAAGATACCCAGAACGAATCCTTGGAGCCGTCGTTAATGCATCCGGATTCTATGCAGAGCCCTGAATCAAGCGCATGAACCTGGCTTGTCACATTGCCGCTGCTCTTATCGGTAAGCTGTGAACTGAAACATATGCTGAGCTTATCGGCAAACTGCTTCTGATATCCCTTGAGCGTATCCGCGTTCTCTTTATTGTTGATGAATGATGTCTGATAAACAGCACCCGTGCTGTCTACGACATCGATCTCAACGTTGTTGAATTCGACGCCGTCGACCACGATCTTACATTCGAATGTATAAGCCGTATAAGACGGAGATGTCGCAGACTTATCCGTGCTGATGGGGTCACCGAGAGTCGTTCCGAATGAGCTCTCGATAAAATACTTGGTGGTGTTCAGATCGCCTGCTGTAAACAGGATGCCGGATATAAAAAGATATGCTGCCGTATTTGTTCCGTCAGCCTGAGAGCCGGTGTTTGTACTGTTGTCAGGTATTGCTGGTGTTGCGGAAATAGTCGGTAACGGATCAGTCTCTGTAGGTTCTGTTTCCGTAGGTTCAGTCTCAGTAGGCGCCGTATCCGTGGGCACTGTATCGGTGGTCACTGTTCCGGTCTCAAGGCCTGCTTCCTGCTTTGCCTCGGAATCGCTCTTGATCCTTTCCGCGCCGGTCCTTCTTTTCGCGCACGAAGCAACAGAAATAAGCAGCGCGGCTGTCAAGATAACAGAAATAAGCTTGATCGATCTTTTCATATTGCCACCTCCGGAAGCTCGGATAATCTTAGCAGTAGGATAACAGATAGGGTCTTTGATAATCAACAATCGCGCAATATATAATATAATCAAAGTGTTCGCGAAAGGAGCATTCATGAAGCTTTGCACCGAGTGCCACTGGGATGGCTGGGACAGGGTAGTCGATATTTATCCGGAGAGATCAGATAAGCTCCCCGAGTATATCAATGACCCGGAAAATTATAAGATCATAATCCTCGAAAAGGGTTCGCTCGAGATAAGGAGCGAAGGTCAGACCCGCGTAGTCAAAGCTCCCGCTCTTATCGGCCTTTCGCAAAAAGACTTCCTCGACTATAAGATCTTACATGGCATCAAGGTATGCATCCTTTTCTTCAAGCCGACTGTTATCCGCGATGAATTCACTTACGATAGGATCGATTCCGGCGAGTTCAACGAAGCGTGGGGAACGTCGATCTATCAGGACTATATCCTCATCAGAGCCGTGACATACAGCACCAACGTCTGCGACCGTGCAATAGAGATCCCGCTCAACGCGTTAAAGCGCCTGAAGGAGCTCTACTCTGCCGCCGAGAAGGAACTTCACGGCCAGAAAGACGGCTTCTGGCCCTGCCGCAGCAGATCTTATCTGATGGAGCTTCTCTTCTACATCGTCTACACATTTGTCGAAGCCTCGCCTGATAACGAAGTGTCTCCCGAACAGGACGATTTCTCGAAGATCGCGGAATATCTGAACGAACACATCGATGAGCCGATCACGGTCGAGACGGTAACAAAGAAGTTCGCGATAAACCGCAACAAGTTAAACGACATCTTCATGAAGCAGGCTTCAATGACCTGCCACGACTATCTTCTGAACTTAAGACTGGACCTCGCGAAGGTCATGCTCACCAACACCGAACTGCCCATAAACGAGATCAGCAGCCGCGTCGGATATCCCGATGCCAACTATTTCGCTAAGCTCTTCAAGAACGTGACCGGCAGGACGCCCTCGCAGTACAGGGGCAAGTAACTTTGATCTGAACTTAAGGCTCTGCTTCCTTCACGGCCTTCACAAATTCGTGCGGATATTCCTATAATCTGTGCCTTTTTTTCTATATGGACTACACATACCTCCAGTAAAATACGGCTGAAGTAAACTTTTTAGACCGGGAGGATCAGTATGTTCAGATCAAAGCTTACAAAACGCGCTGTCTGCGGACTTCTCCTGACAGGGATCCTGCTTGCCGGCTGCGGCAAAAACTCCAAGATCCCGCTTCTTGATGAAGACGGGATAAAGACCTTTCTGGGCGTAGACTCCGTCAGCATCAAGACTCACGACCCTGCAGAGGTCTCTGAAAACGGATACACATTAAAGGACAAAGTCAGCATCGTTTATAAAGCTCCCATTCTGGACGGCATGCTCGACCAGTCCGTCGGCAAAGAAGCCGAATTCATGTACAAGAAAGACACCGGCTCTTGGGAATTAAAGTCTCTGACGCTTACATCCTGCGAGGTCGATACTACCAATATCCCGGGCTCAAGCTGGAAATGTGACCGGCTGTCTTCAGAGCAGATTAAAGCACTGTTCGGTGATAAGGTCTCATCCGGTGAATCAGGCACTGTATATATCCGTTTCCTAAAGAAAATGGGTATGTTCTCCTTCAATCTTACAAATCCCAAGAATACTGACAGTGAGCGCTTTTTTGAGACGGTCGGAACGAATGTAAAGATCGTATTCGTCGCTCCTTCCGGCAACGTCGAGAGCAAGGCTTCCGTGACCGGCGGCTCCGTTACTGATTCAGGCGAACTTAAGCTCGACCTTGAGACTGACGCCGGCACCGTAAACCTTGCCTTCGGCAAAGATGCCGTATCGATCCTTGAGCGCGAATACGACGAAGCTACCAGCAACGAAGTCGCAGGCTCAAAGGTCTATATGGACACGCTCCCTGTTTTCGAGATCAAGACAACAAGCATAAAAGATGACGGCGAATGGAAGACCGAATGCGGCCTTAAGGAAGGCAACCTCTCTCCTGCTCTCTCATGGGTTCCCGTCGACGGCGCATCCAAATACGCGGTCGTCATGATCGACATCACAACGACGCGCTGGCTCTACTGGTACACGATAGTCGACAAGACCGACCTCGAAGAAGGCGAATTTACTGACCCTACGGTCTACACAGGACCTTATCCTGCAGGCACCCACACCTATGAGATCCATGTGATCGCTTTGAAGTCTGATCCTAAGTCCGGAACCTTTAAGGTCGATGCAAGATCCGGCGACATCCAGTCCTTCTTCGATTACGTGAATACCGCATCTGACGGCTCTGTCGGAAATGTAGTTGCATACGGTACAATAAAGGCACCGTACACATCACCTGAACTGTACTACGGATACAGGTAAACTTTAGCGGAGGTATGACCATGAAAAAGATCACATCACTTCTTCTCTGCAGCGCACTTGCTTTGTCACTTGCATCGCTTGCAGGCTGCGGCTCAGGTGCTGTTGAGACTCCGGCTGCCACTACATCCGCAACATCTGAAGCGGCCACAACTACTGCCGCACCTGACAACAGCGGCGACGAATTCGTAGGCACCTATGCATCATTCACTGTCACATCGAACAGCCTCAAGGACGGCTACTGGGACGAGATCACGGCTAACACCGTTTCCGGTCAGAACCTCTCACCCGATCTTAGCTGGGAACCCGTCGAAGGCGCCTCCTGCTACGCGATCTACATGGTCGATATCAACACGCACTACTTCCTTCACTGGGTGCAGGGCGACATCACCGAGACATCGCTTGCGCAAGGCTTTGCGGGATCCAAATACTACATCGGAATGTACCCTCCGCCTGGCGACACGCACGTCTATAACATCTACGTCCTCGCGCTGAAGAACCCCGTCGACCGGGTCAAGGGCAGCGTCAACGGCATCTCGCCCAAGTTCCCCGACTTCATCAAGGCACTCGACACCGACAAGGACGGCAACACCGGCAACATCATCTCCGTCGGCAAGATCAGCGGCAAGTTTATCGGCAAGTAAGTCCTTTTGAATTATCGATCTCCCCGGCTGCCCCATCGCGGGCAGCTTTTTATGCTCGAAAAAGCGCGCCCTTGCCGGCAGTGTTTCACGCGTTGACAGAAAAGTGTACGAGAAACGTTAAAATCGTCTGTCCGGGCCACCGCGCACTCCATACCGCCTATTGACAACACCTGCAGCTCGCCTTAAAATGAAACTACTTTCATTTTTAGAATCCGTAACCACCCGCAGACCTTGTCTGCACTGCAAAGGAGCGCGAAAAAGCCATGCCTAAAGTCACACAGGAATATTTCGACAACAAGCGCAGGATGATCGTTGAAGCATGCTATCAGGTGTGCCTCAGAAAGCCCGTCGAGATGGTCACGATATCGGACGTCATCGCGGAGACGGGGCTGTCGCAGGGCGGCATTTACAGGTTCTACAAGGACCTGGACGAGATCCTGTCCGACATGATCACCAATATGCGCCGCGACTACGACATTACGGGCGAGCTTGATGAGGTCATCGCCGACAAGGAGGCTTCTTTCGAAGACATCACGAGAAGGATCTGCCGTGTGCTAGGGAATGCAATGGAAGCGCATCTGATGGATATCCAGAAGATCAATTTCGACCTGACCGTGCTTGCGATAAATGAGCCGGAACGTGCAGATAAGATCATCAGGAACGTTAAGGGCAAGGGCAATATGGATCACCTCGCTAAGGCCGTCTTCCCTTACCTTTTCGAAGCGTGCGCGGCACACAGACTTACGCCCGCGCATAACCCCATGGAGCTTTATCAGTTCATTTCTTCAGCATATGTAGGCATCGAGACGAACTGCATACTCACCGCATGCTACGGCAAAGCGCCTATGCAGACGGAAACAAGTCCAAATGCGATGTTCGATATCCTGGCAACGACGATAATCATGCTCTTTGGCGGGGACGCGAAAAAAGCACCGGCCGCCGACAAAAACGCGGCCGCTGACAAAACCCAAGAAGAAATCAAAGCACCAGAGGAGAATAAACCCGCAGCCGAACCCGGCAAGCCCGTCAACAATTACCATATTTACCCGAGCGGGAAAAGAAGATAAGGGAGAGACAGAATGAGCAGCAAAACCGCTACACCAAAGCCCACAGGCGGATATGCAGTGGGCACAAGGACTTTCACGGTCTACAACACGAGGAATGACGTTCTAGACACCAAGGGAGATTCGATGCGCCATGTCCCCGCGAGGCTCTACTACCCGACAGCCAAAGACACAACCGAAGGCCTTGCCAGGGCGCGTTCCATGTCAAGGAGCGAAGCCGCCGGCATCAGGAAGGCCTTCGGCATCCCGCTTAACTACGACAAGATGGAAGCATCAGGCACGAACTTATCGGAAGCCTTTACTGACGCGCCTTTTATTGCAGATAAGAAGTTCCCGCTGATCGTCTTTAATCACGGGTATTTCAGCTACATCGAAGGCAACTCTTTCCTTCTGATCGATCTTGCGTCACACGGCTATTTCGTGCTTTCAGTCGGGCACCCGTACGAAGGCGCGGGCGCTGACTACGATGACGGCACTTACACGCTCGTAGACAAGTCTCTGGCAAACAAGATGTACCACCCCTTTGTTGGCGGCGTTCTAGCGGCATATAAGCTCACGAGATTCAAGGGGACGCCGGCAGAGCAGGCGGAGCTTTTCGAGCAATTCCAGAACAAATACTGCACGTTCATAGGGGCGCGTGTCGATGAATGGATAACCGATACAGATTTTGCCGTTGAGCATGCGAAAAAGGAATTCGCCCAATACATCGACCTTTCCTGCGGCATCGGCATCTCGGGTCATTCGCAGGGCGGCGCAGTGGCATATAAGGCGTGCCTCACAGATCCTGAATATACCTGCGGCATAAATATCGACGGCGGGCTATTCGGCGACCATAACGGCATGACCATGAATAAGCCCTTCATGCAGCTGTCGTGCAAGGATAACGAGAATGTCGTTACCAAGGGCTACTTAAACCACACGAAGCCCGCCTACAAGGTGCTCTTCCGCGATATGAAGCACATGGGTTTTGCCGACATAAAATACGCCATGAAGCCCGGCATGACAGCAGGAAAGCTCGATGCAGATACAGCGCATAAATACACGTGCAGGAGCTTTCTTGCCTTTTTCGACTGCTATCTTAAGAAGACCTCCGATAAGCCTGAGCTTACGAGCGACAGCGTGATCACGGTAACGGAGTTTGCACCTGACAGATAATCCCCCTGCTTGATGTGTCTTTATATCAGAACCGTAATGGTAAAATACAGACGCGCCCTTTTTTCCGGCGCGCGAGAACAGGAGGTACGGGAATGAGATCAAAAAAGTTCTTAAGTCTGATACTTGCAGGAGTAATGGCGCTTGGCATATGCTCATGCGACGGCTTTTTTGCGGTAAAGCCTGACGGACCGACAGAAACCGAAGAAGAGACCACGACAGAAGCAGTAACGGCAACGACAACTGCCGAAGCGACAACGGAAGTCGTAACCGAGACCACCGCAGAGTCAACAAAAGCAACTTCTGAGGAAACAACAGAGAATGATAATGCGGACATAAATGCCGAAGCTCCGGTCTTCGTATCATTCAAGGACAAGACCGCAGAAGAGATCCGCGAGAACATCATCAAGATCACTCAGGTCACAAAGGACACAACACTTGATAATTACCCTGACAGGTTTAACGTCTACCCCAATGACACCACTTATGATGAAAATGATGACACTTTAATCTTCTATCACTGGGATCCGGTAGCCATGGGCAGTACCGAGGGCCTGCGTCAGGCAATAGTTCAGATATACCGCAACGCTGACGGCTCGCTTGGCCCTGCCAGCCGCGTTTCGATAACTATTAATGTCACTGACAGGGAACGCTGGGAAGAGATCTATACCACATCCTGCGAAGCACTCAAGACAGTTCTGGGCAGGGATTCTCTTATGAAGTCCGGCGAAGGCGACTATGAGTCTTCTTTATATATGACTTACTTCGTCTCCAAGAAGCTCGAGAACGATATCTTCAAGATCCAGGTAGAGCTGCCTCTCCAGGAATTGGTTTCAGAGGACGCGGCGTGACAAATGCTGAAGTTTAAGATATGCCCGGCCGGCTCATTTGAGTCAGCCGGGCTTTTTTCGCTAAGGCAAAAAATAAAGTATAATGGCTCCTGAACTATTAGACCGGAGACGAAGACGTTGGAAGAAGATATCAACACACTGCTTAATAACAAGCCTGAGGCCGTGCGCTACAGGCGCAGCTTGAGCACGCTGATAATCTTAGGGACCGGCATCATCGTGTTCGGATTCTGGGGAATAATCAAGCTCGCGGCGCAGCTCTTCTTCGGCATAGATCTGTTCAGACCGGGAGATCTGGACGGGTTCGACGAGACCGCAAGGATCATCGTCACGGTACTCGTCTTTGTATTTCTGGCGATCGACGTAATATTAAGGCTCATCGTAGGCCTTAAAGCCATACGTGAAGGGCGCGAAAAGAAGACCGGCAAGGGCTATCTCGTTGTCTGCTTCTGGCTGATACTCGGCTCAGCATATTCGGTATTCCTGCTCGCGATGGAATTAATAAACATGGAAGACTCTTTCATTGACAGCTTTGTCGCAGTCTTCATGGAACTCTCTTCGCTCGTCATATCGATCGAAGTGTTCATCGCCGGCATCAGCGTAAAACGCTATAAATCTAAGCATATAGTGAGGGTCAATTAACATGCAGGCCGACTTCCACTACTATGCGACATACTGCGCGGCGGTCCTGGCCGGATATGAACACGAGGACGCATTAAGGCTCGCCTACAGCGCCCAGTTTGTCGACTGCTGCACGGCGACGTATCTTAAGGCATTATCAGCAACCGTTCACGCGGCCACTTCACAGTCACAGGCAGAGCTCGTCGACATGAGGGCCGACACGATAGGCTTGCAGGACATCACGAGGATCTGGGCATCGTTCCATTTCCTGCCCAAAGATCTTTATGCAAAGACTCCGCGCGCGACAAAGGCATACAGGAATAAGTACCGCCTGATCTGCGGCCCTGACGGAGCACTTGTAAAGGATACCGTGGAGCTTGCAAAGGACAAGGGTGTTGAGGCCGCAGGGATCGCAATGCACGTGCTCGCAGACACATGGGCGCACATGAATTTTGCAGGCACTCCGTCGCTCGTCATAAACAACACGACCAATGAGTTTTATGAGATCCTTTTCGACTACTCGATGCAGAAGATATCGTTCAGGCACAGCCCGGGCGCATCTGACGACATAGAGAACCACACATACAACAGCACGGTCTTTAACCCGAGCGAGAACAACATCCTGAACTTAGGCCACGGTCACGCGGGGCATCTTCCCGACTACAGCTTCATCAGGTACAAATACGTGCCGGCGTGGGACAATTACAGGCAGTGCATCAAGGACAATCCCTCCGACTACCGCAAGGCCTTCTGCCAGATGATCTTCGCGATGAAGTATCTCAGAGGCGTGACAGACACCTTTACAACAGGCGTTTACGACGAAGAGGCCATTGCGCCCTACAGCGAAAAGATCACGGAGATCCTTACCAAAAGGCAGCTCGATGCCTCAGAAGACTGGAAGAAGTTCGGTGAGGAACTTACGGGCAAAGCTATCCCTGATTTTGACGTCAACACATATGCCGAAGAATATAAGAATGCCGAGGACAAGGACAGTACAGGCCTTGGCAGGTTCATTCTGGCCGCGCTGTCGCAGAAGAGCATGGTAACCAACAAGATCTTCACGTCAGGCAACATCCTCGCGGGATTCTCGATCGACTACAAAAAGAAGGGTTTTGGCGGCATCAGGGACTATATGAAGCTCGTCAGGGAAAGCGCAGGTAAGGATCATGGGTAAAGCCAGACGCGTATTTACGGTACTTGCCTCACTTCTTGCGATCGAAGGCGCGGTCTCCCTTGTATTCATGCCCGACATCGCGCTCAAGGTGCTCGCTATCGGCATCAGCATAACGCTCATATATTACGGCGCGAGATACCTTCTCTACTACATAACGCACGCCCAGCACATGGTCGGCGGCAAATGGTTCCTGCTGATAGGGCTCGTGCTCTTCGACATGGGCATCTTTGCGATGACTCTTATCGATCAGGCGAAAATATTGACGCTCATCTATATAATCGGCTCCCACGCCGTGGTCGCGGTACTGGGCATGATCCGTGCCGTCGGCAACAAGAAGGACAACAATCCCGGCTGGAAGATCGATCTTGCTCAAGGGATCGGCGCCATCATCCAGATCACGATATGCATAGTGTTCATAAGATCTGACCTGATCCCTGTCTACTCATACTGCGTTTACGCGGTCTACTCCGCCGTACTCATGATCATCCGCGCATTCAAGAAGACAGCGATCGTGTACGTGCAGTAAGGCGCCCATATCATAAAGCGAACAATAATATTACATTTTGTTGATTTTTCTTTATTTTCCTAAAGAAAGTAATTAATATAGTCTGAGGAGATTCCCTGTCTAAAGGGGATAATGGGCTTTTTTTCGATCACATTTCAGAGGTATACCATGAACAAGAAGAATACCTTGAGCATTCTGCTCGCAGTTGTCATTGCGTTTACAGCTTTGGCAGTCTTCAGCAACACTGTATCGGCTGACCAGACCGACCCTCAGGAACCCGGCAACGTTGAAACAACCGAACCTGCAGAAACAACGCAACCGGAAGATACAACTGAACCTCCGGAAACAACTTCACCGGCACCGGAATATGATTTCTCATCACTGCCTGATGCGGAGTTTTCAGTTGCACAGTCCCCCAGAAAAATTACAAGCGGCGGATATACACTCATTCCCTGCACCATCGATCTGGTGTTCGGAAAAGTTGCAGACGATAAGATTGCAGGAGACCTGGAACTGAACTTCGACAGAAAAGGAGAGATCCTTGATAGAAACGGTAACCACGTTTCCTTTTTCGACATAACCAATGAGGAACATAACCTCTCGGGCAGCAGCGCTCTGACATATAAATTCAGTTATGAAAATGACGGTTCTAATGCCCTTTTTGCTTTCGCGGTCAGCGTTAATCCTGCGCTTTTTTATACTCTGGCTCCCGGAAAATATACTGCCAATGTACATTATTCAAGCACCTGGAAAAATGTAATTAATACAGAAACCCTGGCAAACGAGCCTGCAGTAGCAGGTCCGGAACACGTTATTCCGCTGTATATCTATGTCAATAGAAATGATCCTCCTACCGAGCCTTCGTCTTACAGCCTCTCACCGAAGGAATTTACCTTTGATCACGGCGGTTATGTAGACATCAACTGCTCTTTTGATTCACTTGTCCAGGGTAAGCTCACTGATGATAATGGTATCGACCGTTACGGAATGGCCATTGGTTTTAAATTAAAAACCGGCACGCTCAAAGACAATAATAATCATTCGGTTGATTTTGTGCTGGGAGATTCCGGGCATACGTTCAATGGCAAAAATCTGATCTCCCTCTCCAGGTATGCTTTCGTGGATGACAAAGTCGTTTTCACGATCTATATCAAGCCTGCTGATCTCTGTGCTTTGCCCGCAGGAACATATACAGGCGAACTGGAATACGACAGTGAATGGTTAACAACAGATAACACTACCGTAAAAGGTGAATCAGGCTCTATCGCACTGAAGCTCGTCATCCCTGAAACATATATTGTAGATTCCGGCAAATGCGGAGCATCAGATGAAGATCCTGTTACATGGACTCTCTACAGCGATGGCCATTTGGATATTACCGGAATCGGCGAAATGAAGAGTTATACCGAGACCACCCGGCCTTCCCCGTGGAGAAAATATAGAGATCAGATAACAAGTGTCACGGTCGGCAACGGAGTTAACAGGATAGGCGACTATGCATTCTATCAGCATTATGAATTAACTTCCGTCAGTTTGCCCGATACTGTAATGGTCATCGGAACATCTGCTTTCTTTGAATGTAATAACCTCTCTTCATTTATCAATTCCCAAGGCTTGAAAGCCATTAGCGGCTGGGCTTTCTTCAGATGCGGGAAACTTACGAAGATAACTTTGCCTACAGGACTCAGCTATATAGGAGAAAGGGCTTTTGAAGATTCCGGCCTCTCCACATTATCTATTCCTTCAAGCGTAACGACCATTGCAAGAGGAGCTTTTGCATATACACAGATAAAATCAGTAACCATCCCATCCAACATAACTACTATCGGAGTGGAAATGTTTATGGGCTGCAAAAATCTCACTTCCGTAACGATACAGGGTAATGTTACGGATATCGAATTAAGCGCTTTCGAGGGATGCGCTTTCTCGTCAATAAGACTTCCTTCTACTGTTGAATTCATTGACAGAAGAGCTTTTGCCAACAATCCGAATCTGGCAAGCATCCGGATCCCTGATGGTATTAAGACCATCGAAGACAGTACATTCTACCAGTGCAAGTCTCTGGAGAGCATCATCATCCCCGAAAGTGTGAAGAGCATTGATGGCCAGGCTTTTAATTCCTGTGCTTTCACGAGCCTGACTATACCCGGAAACGTTGAGACTATCAGCTCATATGCTTTCGAAAAATGTGATAAGCTCACTACTCTTGTCCTTGAGGAAGGCGTACGGGAAATTGGACACTGTGCCTTCGAGAACTGCAGGAACATCAGTACGGTAATTATTCCCGAATCAATTGGTGTTATCTATGAAGGCGCATTCTATGGATGCACCAACGTTACCGATATTTACTGCTATGCCGCACCGAATTTCTCGTGGTTTGCTAACAGTAACTATAAAGATTTTAAGATCGCAACTGTTGCAAATCCCGAAATGACCAGATGCCACGTTAAGGCCGAATTCCTTAATGTGTTCATCCAAAACTACGGCGACCGTGTCAATGTTGAATTCATAAGCGATAAGATCGACGTTGGCGGCGGAATCCACCTTTATGGCTATAACTTAAGTCTTGCAGGCGATATCGGCGTTAATTTCTGGTTAGAGATGGATATGCGCTATCACGATCCGGACAATTACATGCAGTTTACGGTCAACAACAGGACTCAGAAGGTCAAGATAAGTGAAGCCGAGAGACAATCTTCCGCCAGATATCTGGTCTTCCGCTGCGGCGTCACTGCCAAAGAAATGACTGACACTATCACTGCCCAGTTCTATCTCGCTGACGGTACAGCTGTAGGAAGCGCATATACTTACACTATAAGAGAATATGCAAACTATATCCTGACGCATGACAACTATACTCAAAAGGCGAAGGACGTAGTAAAGGCCATGCTGAATTACGGAGCCTGCTCGCAGAAGTATTTCAATTACCGTATGAACTCGCTTGCAAATTCCGTGCTTCCCGGGAATGAGCGCCTTACTCAGATCTCATCACCTGATGCAATAGGTATCAAGACTCCTGGTGAAGGATGCATCACTCCCGCAAAGGTAAGCCTCGTCCTGAACTCTACCGTTACCTTGAAGCTTTATTTCAACAGGCAAGATGCCGGACATAAGATTTTCGAGCGCAACGGAGTGCCGCTTGCAACATCCACGTCAGGCAACTATACGGTCGTTGTCATAGACAACATCTCGGCAGCGGATATTCATTCAGCGGTCGTTATTGATGTTATCGAGAATAATGCAAGATTAGGTTCAGTTATGTACAGCCCGGCAAAATATATTAAAATAGTACTTGGCATGCCGACTGATAATGTCATCACCGATGACCTTAAACTTGCAGTAAGCTCGCTTTATAATTTCAACCAGGCATTGCAGAAATATATATAGTCCGGAGCCAACTGATCAGGGAGGAAACATAAATGGAGAAGAAAACAGATTACGAAGCACTTGATATCAGTGTCATCACATTTGAGAATACAGACATTATCACAGACAGCTGCGGCACCGAGCTGCCCCCAGTTGACAACTAATAAAGCTGATATTTAATCTTTACCGACTTATCTCCCCTGCACTATTTCGCGTGCAGGGGATTTTTATTTTTGGTCTTCAATAGACCGTCTCGCGAGGCCGGCTTGACAGCAAAAACGGTCCGGCCGACAAAAACAATGCGTCGTTAAGGAATGTTGCTGAAATGTTGCTCTCTGTGTCCGCCTAGAAGGCAACAAATTCCTATCTGGGGTTTTCGCAGTATAGCACTGAGGCAGCCGGGGTTCCCGCAACCCTAGCCCTGAAGTGGTACCAGAAGAAAAATAAACACCATGATGCCTATGTATGATTTTTTGTGTAAAACATGCTTTTTTAAACCACTTCCTCCAAATACATACTTCTCAAAAAAATGTAACTTTATTGTATAAATCAGCAATATTGATGATTTATTGCCCGCGATTAAATAAAATATATAAAGATAGTTCTTCACAACGCTATTGTTATAAATCTCGAAAGAAACCGGAGTAATATATGACTTGCAAAAAATCCTTGGGCACAATGCTCTCACTAATTGCCACCGTTATCATCCTGCTCGCGTTTGGCGGCATGACTGTTCTTGCTGACGAGACCGAAAACCCGACCGAGAACCCTGAGCCGACGATCGTAGCCAGCGGGTATTGCGGCGCTGAAGGAAATGGCGAGAACATCTCCTGGGAGCTTAACAGCAAAGGTCTTTTGACTGTCAGCGGAACGGGGAAGATGAAAGAATTTTCTATTACTAATTCACCTTGGAAAAACGATAACAGGATCCGTGAAGCAGTCATTTCTAATGGTATAACAAACATCGGTTCTTTTGCTTTCTATAGCTGCATCGAACTTACTTCGATTACTATTCCTGACAGTGTGACAGTAATTGATAGCTATGCTTTTCTTAACTGCTACAGTCTTACTTCAATTACAATTCCTGACAGTGTGACCAGTATCGGTCACAGTGCTTTCGATAAATGCGCCGGACTTACTTCAATTACTATCCCTGACAGTGTGACTGACATCGGAAACAGCGTTTTTAAAAGCTGCGCCGGACTTACTTCAATTACAATTCCCGGCAGTGTGACCGGCATTGGTGCCGGTACTTTCGAAGGCTGCACCAAACTTACTTCGATTACCATCCCTGACAGTGTGACAGTAATTGATAGCTATGCTTTTTTTAACTGCACCGGACTTACTTCAATTACAATTCCTGACAGTGTGACCAACATTAATTACGGTGCTTTTAAAGGCTGCACCGGACTTTCTTCAATTACCATCCCTGACAGTATAATCTTCATCAGTGACAGTAGTTTTGAAGGCTGCACCGGACTTTCTTCAATTACCATCCCTGACAGTGTGACTGGCATCGGAACCAACGCTTTTAAAGGCTGCACCGGACTTACTTCAATTACTATCCCTGACAGTGTGGAATACTTCGGTAACAATGCTTTCGGAGCATCCGATAATATAACAAGCCTGATTTTGAGTGTTAACCCGAACGTTTTTGAAACTGAACTGTGGCATATTATTCCTGTTTCGATCAAGGCTGACATTTATGTGCCGGTTAAATATGATTCAGCTTACGCGCAATTATTTTCTGAATTTTCAAACATAAATCTCATCGATTCGAACGGAACAATTATCCTTAATCGCGATATTAGATTAAAAGGTTATTCGTTAAGCCTGGACGGAAGTATCGGTGTTAATTTCCGCATGCATCTTAGTAGTAAAGCATTAGAAAAATCTGAAAACTCATATATGAGATTTACTGTTAATGGCAATGTACAGAAGGTCTATGTGAAAGATGCTGAGCTCAAAGACGGTCAATACTTTTTCCGTTGTAATACTACAGCGAAAGAAATGGCTGATGAGATAACAGCACAATTCTATTATGATAATGATACGCCTGCAGAATTGACCTACAAGTATTCTGTCAGAGAATATGCCGGATATATCATTAACCATCCGGATGAGTATTCCAAGGAAACTATTATGTTGGTAGAGGCAATGTTGAACTACGGAGCAAGTTCTCAAGTTTACTTCAATCACAATACAGATAATCTCGCAAATTCGATCCTTGATGATGGACAACAGCATACCTCATACAGCGGTATGCCGACATTCACAGATAAAGGAGATATCTCCCCTGCTAAAGTAAGCCTTGTACTTAATTCTACTCTTACGCTGAAGCTTTATTTAAAAAATGAAGATGTCGCTGATATCACTTCTTTCCAATACGGCAGTAAGACTCTGACCCCGACTGTGTCCGGTGATTACACGATAATATCGATCGAAGGACTCAAGGCAGCGCAATTCAACAGGACGTTAAGTATTAAGTGCTACATAAATGGGAGCACCAGTTATAAGAGCATTAAATATTCTCCTGCAAACTATGCATATATCGTTTTAGACGCAGATAATGGAGGCGTCATTACCAATGAGCTTAAGAGTGTAGTATATGCGCTGTACCAGTTTTCCAGGGCCGCCATTGAATATAACGCTAGCCAGGCAGGCCAAACCGATCCATCCGGCACCTGATCATATCCGTTAAGTACTTTAAAACCCTGCCCCATTACGGAGCAGGGTTTTCTTATGAACCTTAGTCTCTAATATCCCTTTGGTTTTCCAGGCCGTCCGGAGACAGCGGCTTAAAGACGCCGGCCATCGGTGCCTCTGACGCCTGTCTCTTCTCCCATTCTTCGAACTCTGCCTCTGTGTCAGCGAGGGGCGTGTTGATCCGGCTCTTCTCGGACACGTAGAGGCCCTTCGGCGGTGTCTGGGCAGCCATCTTTTTGTACTCTTCACGCTCTTCGTCTGTAAGTTTCCTGACAAGGTCAGTGCCCTTAGGCTCGTATGAGTCATCGAACTTCACGGCATGATAGTGAATATAAGTTTCGCTCTCGGACTTGGACATTCTGTCCGAGCGTGACGTAATGTTGACGTTCGTGTTGTATTCGTACTTGGCGCCCTTGCTGTCGCCGATATTATTGGACTTGTTGAGAAGCGTGCCGAAGATCCAGCATGAGGTGCCGAAGCCAACGCCTATTGCAAACAGGAATGAAACTAACTCTAACATACCGGTCACCCCTGTCTCTTCTTCATGAAGTTGAACATTTCTTTATCCTGCGTAAGGTTGATGCTCTTGATGACCTTGATTACCTTGCGGATACCGGTCGAGAACAGCGCAACAATGCCTGCGATAAGCAAGGCTATGATCCTTCCTTCGCTTCTGGAAGAAGATGACGAGCGGCTGCCGGAGAAGAATACCGGGAGCGTCGTCTTGAAGACGAAGTAGGCCGCAACCGTCAATGCGATGCCGACGCCTATGAGGAGGCAGTAGAACAATACCTTTTTCCACGGCAGGCCGCACACGACTTTGCCTGAGTCACCGTTGACCAGAATGGTGTTGTGCTTGCCCTTGTAATTGAACGTGATGAACCATGCAGGAAGCATCGCATAGACCATGTCCGGATCGACCTTTATGGACGGACATGAGGAGATGACCTCCTTTGCGGATGCATTCTTAACATCATTGATCGCTTCTTCGTTGAAGAATTCCTGCGCCCTTAAGAGAGCTGCGCTTCTTACGTCGCTGTATGTTACGTCTGAGACGTTCGAATAGAATCCTGCAAGATAGTCCTCGTCAAAGGGCTTCATTTTAAAGAGGTTGTACGGCTCCAATTTCGCGCTGCTCTCGTCGGAAAGCGCCTTTGAAGCGTCGATCGGGAGGTTGTCGAAATCAAGTGTTCCGGAGCGCCCGAAATATTTGGTAACGCTATTCTTGCCGGACTTTACCTGGCCCTTGATGACTACCGAGTCGGCATACTTTGCCTTGACGATCCAGTAAGGAAGATATATGCCCCTGCAGCAGTCAACGGAGAAGTTCTTTATCTCCCTGGGCACGAAAACTCCCTTCTTTACGGCATTCCTTGCAAGCTCGATCGCCCTTTCCTTGCTGACCGAGAAAGGCATTATGAACTCAGGCCTCTTCTGCCTTGATATCCTGCTGAATACTACATTCGGATTGCCGCAGTAAACGCATGTCGTCGATGCCTCGGTGCCGTTTACGATGATCTCGCCGCCGCACTCGCTGCACGAATAAACGTAGCAGTCCATGAGGCTCTTATCTTCCTTGTCGCCATAGACCTCGCCTGCCGCTTCGGCCTTCAGGTCTTCCCTGTATTCCTTGGATTCAGCCTCGACCTCTTCCGGCCTGAACATGCTTCCGCATGCGCTGCACTCGAGAAGCTGCGAGGCAGGATTAAAGACCAGCGCGTGGCTGCAGTTCTTACATAGTGTTGCCATGATCTACCCCCCTATTTACCCTTTTTATTCCATTCCGTATATATTAAAGATTTTTGCGTGCCAAATCAATAAAGAACAGGCGGCCTGATAAGCCGCCACGCAGATCACAATTAAAAATACTTGTCGGTCCGCTTTACCCACTCCGGAATTTTATCTTTGCCTGCGGTGTAACCGTCCGTGTTCCGCGAGACATAAGCACCTCTGGGAGCCTGGCGGGCTTTCTGCTTGCGCTCTTCCTGGGTCAGCCTTCTGACCTGGGCCTTATCATCAACATCATCGGAAATTATCTTTTTACTTGCATGAACATCGAAAAATGCCATGCCGTCAGATCTGCTCACGCCGCTGCATTTCTGGGTAAAATGAGTTTCGAAACTATAAGTCTTGCAGTCTCCATGGCTGTCTCCAATATTGTTGGATCTGTCGAGCGCCTTGCTGCAGATCCAGGACGCCAGTCCGAATCCGAAACCCAGTGCTAAAAGTCCTGCAAAGAAATCAACCATAAGTTCATCCCTGCCTTTTCTTCATGAAGTTGAACATTGCCTTATCCTGCGTAAGATTTACATTTTGGATGACTCTTATGATCTTGCGTATCCCGGTCGAGAAAAGTCCGATGATACTGCCAACGGCAAAGAACAAAAACATAAAACCGCCTTTGCTTGCATCACCGTCACCTGCGAAAAATCCCAAAAGCAAAAACTTGAACACAAAGGACGACAATACAGTCGCCACTGCAGCAATGCTGAAGAACATGAGGAAGAACAGCCATTTTCTCCACGGCAGAGCGCATACGACTTTGCCCGTGTCACCGTTAACGAGGATCGTATGATGCCGTCCCGCATAATCGAAAGAAATGAACCACGCCGGCAGCATCGCATACTTCATATCACTGTCGACTTCAACACGAGGGCTGGACCGTAGGATATGAGCAGCTTGAACATCGGCGCTGCCAACGTCGTTGAGTACTGCTTCGGAGTAATATTCCTTTCCCCTTGCTAAGACAACTTTCTTGACATCTTTGTAAGTAACATCAGAAACGTTCGAATAAAAGCCTGAGAGATAATCCTCGTCAAATGCTTTCAGATGCTTCATATCGAAGGGCTCTAACTTCGAGCTGCTGTCATCAGAGAGTGCCGTGGAAGCATCAACCGGGAATCTTCTGAGTGCAATGTATCCGGTACGTCCGTAATATTTGGTAACGCTCTTATCTTTGCTCTCTTTTACCCGTCCTTCAATGAGTACCGTATCGTAATATTTGACATTGACAAGCCAGTACGGAAGATATATTCCCCTGCAGCAATCCACTGAGAATCTCTTTATTTTCCTTGGCACGAAAGCGCCCCTGCTTATAGCTTTTCGGGCCAACTCTACGGCGGTCTCCCTCGTGATTCTGAAAGGCATTATGAATTCAGGCTCTCTCATCTTTGCTATCCTGCTGAAAACAACATTCGGATTGCCGCAGTAAATGCAAGTCGTCGAAGCCTCGGTGCCGTTTACTATGATCTCGCCGCCACACTCACTGCACGAATAAACGTAGCAGTCCATGAATTTCTCTTCTTTGGAATTATAGACCTCGGACGCATCTTCAGCCTTCAGGTCTTCCCTGTAAGGCTTTGCTTCTGACTCTATTTCTTCGGGCTTGAAAGTGCTGCCGCACGAAGAGCATTCAAGCATCTGCAGTCTTGGATTAAATACCAGCGCGTGGCTGCAGTTCTTACATAATGTAGCCATTCTTTATCCCTTAGAACAGATTGACAGACTTGCCGTCCTTGTTGTAGATCTTCTTCTCATTTACGACCACATAGCAATCGCCGCCGAGCTTATTAGCCTTGCTCTCGATGGTCTTGAAATCGATCTGCCTGCCGCTGATCTCAAGATATATCTTGCCGGCCTTTTTGGCCGTCGTGGACTTCTTTGTTGTTGTGGATTTTTTCGCGGTCGTGCTCTTGGCAGCCGTGCTCTTCTTCGCGGTGGAAGACTTGGCTGCGGTGCTCTTCTTAGCCGTTGTGGATTTCTTGGCCGTGGAAGACTTTGCCGTTGTGGACTTTTTCGCAGTCGTTGCCTTCTTGGAATTAGAGATGTTCTTTACGGTCGACCTGCTTGCCGACACGCTCTTCTTTGTAGTCTTCTTCGTGGGCGAGACGGCCTCTGTCACCTGCTTGATAACGTCGCCGAATACCGATGTTAAGTCCAATCCCTTATCGTCTGCCATTTTGATATCCTCCGTGAATATTTGTCTTAATGAGCCTTCCGTTATTCCTTGATTCTATAAATCTTCGAAAACAACGTCAACTTATAAGCGGCCGCTTCTTTGTTGCTTCAAATGTTGCTCTTCGTGTCCGCTTAGAAGGCAACAAATAAGGCAACATTGGCAATGTTGCTCTAAATGTTGCTCTTTCTGTCCGCCTAGAAGGCAACAAATCCTTAACTAAGGATGGGGCTCAAAATGTTGCTATACCTGTCCGCTTAGAAGGCAACAAATCCTTAACCGACATGCCGTCAGCGGACTTTCACACCGGCGTGCTTTTTGCACGTGGCGACGGAATAGGCGATAAAGCCTGCCAGCGAGACGAGGCTTATCAGAGCGCCGGCCTTGGCTCCGGGTCTGTCATACTTCAGCTCGATGTGGTGTACGCCGGGCGTCAGTTCGAGAGCCATAAAACCGATGTCGCCGTGTAGTATGACGGCCTTTTCGCCGTTATCGTATGCGGTCCAGCCGTCCGAATAAGGGATCGTCATGAGCAGATATTTCTTGCTGCCGGTAGTAGAGTTGAAGCTGACTTTGTCAGTTGCCAAAACCAGATCCGTAACGCCGTGATCAAGACCTGCGATGTTGGATTCGATCGACTTGACATCTCTCTTGTAGAGCTTCATGCACTCGAAGCTGTAGTTGCCTGGTGCGTCAAAAGTGATGTAGAGCTGGTTCACGGGAGAGGTCGTCCTGCCGGCATTGAGCATCCAGTCGTGCTTTCCGCCGTACATGTGATTGGCGTACGTAGCGCCGATCAGATAGTTTGAGAGCTCCGGCACATCCTCGCCGTTGTAACGGCCGGACGCACGTACAAAGTAGTTGATCGGATTGATCTCGTTCTTGTCCAGATTCTGAATCGAGAAATAGATCTCCGCATCGCACTGCTCATCGAATGTCATGACAAAGCCGGTCTTCTCCTTCGTGATCCTGATCAGGCCGTCCGAGATCTCATTGCCGTCATCACAGGTCACGGTGTATGAGAGTTCATTTCCTTCAAGGCCCTTGGTGACCGCATCGCCTGAATTGCCGGCAATGTCGGTGACACATGCCTTCATAAGGACCTCCTGCTTCTCAACGGGTGATAATTTATTGAACTCTTCTTCCGAAATGTTCTGATCGAATAGCGTGAACAGCGAGTTCTTATATTCCGACGTCAACAGTTTATACTGCTGATACGACTTGCCGTTTTCCGTGCTGTATCCGACGGGAAGCATCAGAGTGTCGTCGTTGATGAGATAGTAGTTAACTCCCATCAAAGCCATCAGCTCACTGCGGTTATCCAGGCCATCGTAATTGAAATTGCATGGGTTGGTGTTAAGGCCGATGCTCTGGTGGAACCTGTCGACATAATCGTTATACATGTTGTAGTAGAAGTTGACGCCGCTCTTGCCCGCGAGCATGCTCGTGTTGCGGTACTGCTTGACCGTTTTGGAGTGGTTATATCTGGTTCCGTCTTTGACTTCCAGTTCATTGAGAAGGACCATGCCGTTATCTTCTGTCAGAAGCTGATATCCTTTGCCGGAAGGGACCAGATACATCATGGAAAGGCTTGTCGTATTTGAATATTTAAAGTATGCGGGCAGTATTACCGACACGCATGTTATGGCAACGCAGATGTATTGGTATGTCTTTTTCGGGCACTTGTGCGAAAACATCATGGCCACGCCAAGCACGATCGCAAATGCACCAATGACCGCAAATCCGCTGATGCCGGCATCGAATACCGTAAGCCCTAAGAATACGTACAAGACAGTCACCAGGATCACGGCCAGCTTCCGGTTCTTAGAAAGATCGCGGATCTCCGGCAGGATCACGGTGGTCATGTATGCAAGGACAAGGATGTAGAAGAACGACCAGCGGTTCGCGGGATAATTCCTTCCGTTGAAGATGTAGCCCACGAACGGAATGAGAAGGCCTAACGTCATAAGGATTATCTCTATCTTGAGGCGGCGGAGTTCTTTCCGGCTGATCAGGAAAAGGACGATCAGCGACAGGAAAGCCACTGCAGAAATACCGATCATGCCGTCCCTCTCGAGCATGTTGTAAGACGTAATGTAGCCCTGATAGAAGTTCTTGTAGTAAGTAAAGTCGTAAAGGGCCGGCACATAGCGCCTTAGTCCGAGCCGGCCCATGTTTCTCATGATGAGCGCCGCAGGGACAAGTGCGAATGCCGCGATAAATGCCGACCAGACTGAATAGAGCAGGAACGAGATGACTTTTTTGATAAGGTCTTTGAATGACCGCTTGTCCTTGTCAGTCAGGATCCATTTCAGGAGGCAGTAGCAGACGAGCATGATCGCAAACATATAGACGAAGTAGAAGGATGACAGCGCAAAGTACGCAAGCATGAGCACGTAGAGCGTGGGCTTTTTCTTCTCATACAGTTCGTCAGCACCCATTATCAGGACGGGAAGAACGTACATAGGCATGATAAAGCTCGACTGGTTAAGGCCGATATAAGCACATGCCGAGAACGTGTATACGATCGCTCCGCAGAATGTCGAATAATACTGATTGCCGCGCTTGAGCGACAGGATCGAAAAAGATATTCCGGCCAGATACAGCCTGAACACGACGATCGCATTAAAGACCGGCTCCGAGAATCTCTCCGGGATCCAAAGCGTTACCAGATACAGGGGATCTATGAAGTATCCGCCCATGCAGTCGAAGATATCCGTGCCGTAACCGATGTTGGGTTCCCACTGTTGGATACCGCTCTTAAAGAACGCGCGGAACAGGCGCCCTGCCTCAATGTAGCTGTTATAGTGCATGTTGAACGAGTCAACATAATTTAGCAGAGACTTGTCGTTGATCAGAAGGTGAATTTGAAAACAAAGGAAAAACAACACGGCAAAAGCAAGCGTATATGCCGCATAGTAAATGATCAGACGTCTCCGGTTGTCAATATTCTTAAGCTCCGTATTCATTAAACCGACTGTAAGACCGCTTCATAGTTATTCTCCAAAAAATGCGAACAAAACCCATATTCCTCTGCATAGAGGAGCCACCTACCAGACAATAATAGTATATTTTGTTTAGCAAATATATAATTATCAAGAAAATGTAATATATTGCCGCGTATATCTGCCGCGCTGTACCGCCTGCACCCGTGCCCGGAAACAGGCTTTACAAAGCCGATACAGAAACAATACAGCGCCGCGGTAATATGATGTAAAACCATGCCCGGGAGCAGTTCATGCAAAGATCAAGAAAGACCGTCATCATCGTCACAGCCGTGCTCGCCGCAGCAGGCATCGTATCGGCTGTAACCGGCACGGCAATGAAGAAGCGAGTCAGCCGCGCCGAATATAAGGATGCGGGCAGCATCGGTACGGCAGATATCGGCAAGAGTTATTCGGTAAAGCTTGATACGGAGTACCTTTTCGAGGGCGGGCAGGATCTGTACTGCTATCAGATCGACTATGGTGACGATTCTTTTATCACGATCCCGGTGAGGGGCTATAAGTCAGATTCCAGCGTCAACAGTTCGTCTTACAGCAGTGCCAACGGCCACATGACCGTCAACGTTAAGGCGACGCCGGAGGGCACCGGCAAGGCGATCGCTGACAATTACGACAAAGATTACGAAGAGAAGCTCATTAAGCTCAAAAAGCTTAAGGAAGACGGCATTCCGGAGGGCTCCAATCTTACCATGGAGAAGCTCGACTTTGCCATCGAGATATACGAGGAAGCCGCAAGTGACGAAGGCTACAAGACCAACCTGGAATCCGTTACTGCCTATGAATTTGAGGTCGTGGACGTAAGGCTCTATAACATCCTGACCGCGGCAGGATGGCTTGCCGCGATCCCCATGCTGATAATCCTCGCCTACGCGCTCCTGGGCATAAGATTCAAGGCCCGTCATCTCGTGCTCGGCACCTGCGCGGCTATCCTCATCGCTGCGGTCTGTCTTGCCCTGATCGCTCGAAAAGATATCTCCACGATGTTATCCCTTAAAGAATACGCGCCCGGCATCTACACCATGCGCATCGACAGCGATTACAAGCTCGACAAGATCCTTGAAGACGGACCTTACGACGAGAATTCCGTGGCAAGATGGGTGTCCGAGAATATGTTCTGGAACATCCCGATCGGCCTTGATATTTCGGACTTCGGGTGCTGCTCGTTCGCGTGTGAAGACCCTTCTGGAAATCACCTTTTCGGGCGCAATTACGACTACAAGCGCACAGACGCCCTGATCTTCTACACGGAGCCTGAAAACGGCTACGCGTCGATCGCGGTCACCGACCTTGCAATTGTTAACATGGCAGGCGACTCGAAGCGTCATGAACCCGATTCTCTTTACGGCAGAGCATTCTTAAGGGCCGCGCCCCTTCTTACCTCTGACGGAATAAACGAGGCAGGCCTTGGCGTCTCCATGCTGAGCCTCGATTACACTGACATGAGCCAGAACACCGGCAAGACACCCCTCTACCTCCCCATCGCGCAGAGGGCCATCCTCGAAAAATGCGCTTCGGTAGATGAGGCCATCGCGCTCCTCAGAAACTACGACATCAAGACCATGGTCGGAAGGTCTTTCCACATCTTCATAACCGACAAGACCGGCAGATCCGTCGTTGCCGAATGGGTAGACGGCGAGCTTAAGATCGTCGAGTCAAAGCAGGTCACGAACTTCTTTATGTCTGCTCCCGAACGCGAGCAGTGCGACCGCTACGACACGATCGTTAAGCGTCTTGCTGATAAGAACGGCGTGCTGAATTCGGGCGAGGCCATGACACTCCTCATGGACGCGAGCCAGAACTACAAGACGAATAAGACCGAGTGGTCCTGCGTCTACGATCTCGACAACTTCAAGCTCTATTTCGTATCAGACAGAGACACGTCGAATGTGATCGAGGTGACGAGGGAGACGTTTAAGTGAGGGGCTTCGTGCATAGTGCCCGGCGCCTTGTAAATTGGCTTTAGGCGTTATCCGTGGTTGCCGTTCAGGGTGATTTTCAGGGATAATTTTTGAGCAGAGTTCAGTGTAGATTTCAGGGTAAGACTGAAGTTTAGACTGAATTTTTATCGTTTTACGATTGTTGTTCTGTGTGGAATTCAGGGTAAGCCTGAAGTTTAGCCTGAAATTTTAAGCGAATCAGCATTATATAGCTCACCAGACATCGAAAAGGAGCTGCCTCTTCACGAAGCAGCTCCTTGCAGCATCACTGATATTCAGGTGTCGGTCGGGGGATGTGTAATTGTTTGGTTGAGTTCGGATTTTGGGTTAAAGGAGCCTGACCACCTGCCTCAGTTGCTTGATGAGGGTTTCTTTCTTGTCTTGGATTCGCTGCTGTCAGAAGACTGATCCTGCGTGGTCTGAGTAGCTTTAGTATTCTTAGTGCTCTGGGACTTTTTGCGGGAGGATGTGCTGCTTGTTGACGATCCGCTTGAGGATGTTGTCTTCTTGCTGCCGGAAGTTCCACCGGATGACGAGTTGCTCGAGGACGAGGTCGATTTCTTGCTGCTCGTACTGCTGCTTCCTGTCGTTGTCTTTTTGCGTGAAGATGCCGATGAAGTGCTGC